>Ga0209702_10006305_pt1 | contig 15363 bp, 14 predicted proteins | sample FRY01_FD_187210 | JGI IMG/M metagenome (GOLD analysis project Ga0209702, IMG submission 187210) | Freshwater microbial communities from Lake Fryxell liftoff mats and glacier meltwater in Antarctica - FRY-01 (SPAdes) (version 2) | ecosystem: Environmental > Aquatic > Freshwater > Ice > Glacier... | reverse complement strand
TCTGATCCGGAGGACGGGGACGCCTCCTCCGTCGGCTGCTGCTGCTCTTCAGCCTCAGGGGACACGGGCTGGTCCGAAAAGATAGGCAGAATATCTGGCTCCTCCAAGGCGGGCGGCGGCGAGGGCACCTCCTCTGATCCGGAGGACGGGGACGCCTCCTCCGTCGGCTGCTGCTGCTCTTCAGCTTCAGGGGACACGGGCTGGTCCGATAGGATAGGCGGCGGGGCGAATTCTGGGAGCGCGATATTGACATCAAAGACCTCTTGCATCACATCCACCGACCGGCTGGATGATGCAAAGTCATCGGATGCCATGGGTGCGTCGGTCGATCGGGTTGACGTTTTACCTCGGCCGCCTCGGGCTCCTCGAACCCTGGAGGGTGCCTCCGTCTTACTCTTACTTACGCGACAGGGTGCTGGGCCTGGAGGGGGGGCGCTGCTATCCATGGTAGATCGGTGGTCCTCTTGTCTGTTCCAAAGATAAGATTCAGGCAGACACGGCGCCCCACGCCGCCGGCGCTTTCCTCACGTTGATTTGGGGACCGCGCTTGTTTTTGACGGACGAAGCGTCGAACAGCTCGTCCTCATCCTCGCCGCCGGACCCGGCGTTGTTGCGTCCGCATACCGACTCGGACAGCGTCCAGAACTGCTGCGCGCCGATGCGGAAGTTGCTGTGGGGCTCGGCCTTGTACCAGAAGACCTGGTCCTCGAGTTGGTTCGACTTTGCGTTGTTGTTGATGACGAGGCACTCGAAGTTCTCGGTGCACTGGTCCATCACCTGGCAGAACACATCGAATGTCGGGAACATGCCGGCGTAGTTGTCGTAGATGCGCTTCCGGTTGTTGATCAGGTTCTCTCTCAGGATGAAGACGTAGTCTATCTGAGTTCGCAGAGACGGCGGGATGCCGAGCGGGAACTGCATCGTGATTATGAACATAATCTTGTAGTGGCGCCCGTTCATGAACAGCAAGCGCACGTTCTTGTCGCGCGTCCATGTGTCATCGTACATGCAGTCGTCGAGGATCAGGAAGGCGCGCGGGTCGATGTTGCATCGTCCGGTGGCGACGACCTGCTGATCGATCTTCCGCATGATGATCTTCTGGCGCTTGACGACGTTGTCGAGGATCGACGCCGTGTACTCCTCGTGGATGAACAGAGGAGGCACCATGTTCCCGAAGAACTTATTAGCAGTCTCGGTTGGCGAGATGACCGTGCCGATTGGCAGATCGCGCTGGTTGAACAACAGATCGCGAACCAGGTACGACTTGCCCGTCTCGCGTTTGCCGATCAACACGACCACTTTATCCGGCTTGATCGTCGTGATATCGAATTTCCGCAGTTGAAGCTGCATCTATATGGCACAAGTAATCTGTCGTACATATTTTATTTCATCCCAGTGGCACACACACACTCTCTCTCTCGGCGAATGCTGATACGCACGCCGCTCGGCACCCATAACCACAAAAAATTGGGTGCTCCGTAGGGTGTCCCTGGTTCATATTACATCTGATCCAGTCAGATGCCTATCGAACCAGTTACACCCGCCCGCGGACCAGCAGCAGCAGCTGCGGCACTTTCGAATCGAATGTGTCCCGGTGCGCCCGTCAAGGCGCCACCGGCTGCTAGCTCCCGCTCACAGAGCGTCCTACCTCGGACGCTCTTCCCCCCCTCATTTGGAGGACAGTGTCCCGGTGCGCCCGTCAAGGCGAAACCGGATGGTAATGGCACCAGGAACTGCCGACCTGGGAAGCTCCTCTTCACGTGATTTCGAGCCACCCGTATCGTTTTATCGCCTGCTGTGAATTATTCAAGGTCGGAATACTGCTTGGTGGATGCACATACGTTCTTGGTGAACGCAAGCTCCTTGGCGTACATCTCCTTGACGACGGCGACGGTGTCCTCGTGAAGCTGGGACAGGGAGGACACCCGCTCCTTCTCGAGCCTGCGCCTCGCCAACACCAGGTTATCCCAGGTGCGAGACATGGTGGATGCGAAGTTGTCCGATGAGGGGGGGGCAGCGAGGGACGATACGGACCTTGTGTTTTTTACGCACGACCGCGAAGGGACGACTGTCGAACAACCGCGCGAGGAGAAGGAGGGTGTCATCATCATGACCGGCGGCTATACTTGTTGGGGGCTAGTAAAAAAATACAAGAGCCGCGGCCGCACGCACGAGGCTCAAATAATCACAGCGTTCCTGAGCAAGACTGCAGTAGCCGCCGACATTTTATGGGTCGTCAAAGCCATCGAGGCTCTGGATATCCCAAGACGCACGGGCGGCCATGAAGTCGGCGTCGAGAAGGAATGCATCCCAGAATGAAGGCATCAGGCGGAAGTAGTCGAACGAGCCATCGAGTTCCTTGCATACACCCTCTAACATGCCGAACACGCGGACCAGGCGCAGCAACGTCTCATCCAGTTCAAACGGGATGCGTGTCGCGTCGAACGGCGCTGTCGATGCCGATGCCGACGCCGACGCCGCCGTCTCGGAGCGCGGCGACCGGGGACGGAAGACTTCGAGGTCTATCGTGCGGACGTACTTGTAGTACATGGCCATGTAGGTCTCCGCGAGCTTGTCGTCTATCACACGCAGCCCGAGCAGCTTGAGCGCCTGCACCATCTGCGCAGGCCGACCGCCGACGAGCACGCTGATCATGATCTTCAGTCGCACACGGTACCCGCGGCTGATCTGGATCACGCTGCCAAAGTCGTACAGCACGAGCCTGCCGTCAGGGTCGACGCCGACGTTACCGGCGTGTGGGTCGCCGTGGACAACCGGAGAGTAGAGAAGCTGGGTCATGAACGTGTCCATCAGCAGCGCCGCCAGCTTGGCACGTCGCGCCGGCGTCCCCATGACGCCAAAGAGGGACGTCGACGGACGGTATTCCATGGTCAGCACACGCTCGGTGCACGCCTCCGGAATCATACGTGGGATCACGACCGTCGGATCGCCTTCGTACATCGCAAAAAACTCTTGTCCGTTGACCAGTTCTGTTGCGAAGTTCATCTCCTCGACGAGGCGGCATTCGAACTCGTCGACGACGCCGACCCAAGCCGGGCGCACCACGCGGGCCAGCGACCGCAAGAACGCAATGTCGGACCGAACGTACGCAGAGATACCCGGGCGGCGTACCTTGACGACAACCTGCACTCCATCGAGCACCGCTCGGTGCACCTGCGCGATCGATGCGCTCGCAAGCGGGGTCGTTTCGATGGAGTCGAGTTTCGACAAGATGCCCTCAGACCGCAGGACGGCCTCGATATCACCAAACGGCAAAGGGTTGATGCGGTCGCGCAGAGACGACAGGACCGTGGTCACGTCCTTGCCGAGCAAGTCCTTGCGCTGGCTCGCGAATTGACCGGCCTTGATGTACGTAGGGCCGAGCTGTTGCATGCGTGACACGAGCCACTTCGCCGTTTCCACGCCGGGACGGCGTGCGGCTGCTCGGACGCATAGCTCGGCCGACGTGCGCAGGGTGCGTAGGTCGTTGACGGAGATCAGGGTGAACGGAGGCATCTCCCCTCAGACCAAGCCCATTCTTCTCTGCAAACAGAAGCCAGCGCCTTATATGCGCTTCACCAAAAAGTACTCCAGAGATGGACCCGCTAGTCGCGGGGTGCATGGATGCCGCAGCGGCCTCCGCAACCATCCTTGGCGCTGTTGGTGCACGTCTTCGTAGCGTCCGTCTTCAAGGGTGCGCCGCACAGGACCTTTGCTGCCTTTGCAACAGCAGGGGCGGCGACGACAGCAGCAACAGGGCCTGCCACCGCGACCACCGCGACGCCATGGATGCCGCAGCGGCCTCCGCAACCATCCTTGGCGCTGTTGGTGCACGTCTTCGTAGCGTCCGTCTTCAAGGGTGCGCCGCACAGGGTCTTTGCTGCCCTAGCAGCCGCTGCCGCAGGGGCTGCCGCAGGGGCTGCCGCAGGGGCTGCCGCAGGGGCTGCCGCAGCCGCTGCCGCAGCCGCTGCCGCAGGGGCTGCCGCAGCGGGTACAGCAGATTTGTGGCGGCCGCAGCGTCCTCCGGACCCACCCTTGGCAGAGCAAACCTTGCCGTTCTTCATCAAGGCGCCGCACACGGCCGTAGCTGCGTTAGCAACGGCAGAGGTGGCATGGGCATGCGACGACGAAGCAGCAACTGCGACAACGGCAGCGGGGGGCGCCGGTGCGATGTAGTGCTGGTGGGTGCCGCAGAGGCCTCCGTGCTCCGGCTTTCCGGCGTTGGTGCACTGCTTCCCCTTATTGTCACCCGTCTTCTTGATGGCAAAGCATGCAGTCATTTTCCTAGCGAGGATGACAGGTGTGGATTGATTGATGTGCAGAGATAGCGGTGAGTTTGTCCCGTACGGGACGGGCCCAATTTTTGGGAAAGGTTTCAACCATCACGTTGGGCGACATGCAACATGAAGGCGACACAAAAAATCTGCCCCGGGTGTAGTCAAGCGAGAAGCAACAACAGGGGATGGAGATTTCAGGACCGTTACGCGTAGCGCTGCAGATAGTAGCAGCCCTAATCACGCTCATGGGAGTATACGCCTTCTCGCTGTGGCTGCTGAACAAGGAGGCTCTCGTCTCCGATCCGAACTCCGTACGCCCCCCCAAGATGACCGCCAAGATCCTCGACGGCTATGCCGAGTCTACGATCTTGGCGCAAGCCTCTTGGTCGACGATCAACCGAGACGCATACAACTACGTCACACTACCTCGCTCGTACAATCGCAAGGGCGGCGCCCAGTTCAGCTACTCGATGTGGATACGGCTTCGCGACACTTCGGCCCCGAACGTCGCAGGCAAGACGTTGTTCATGCGCGGCGACCCGACGTCCTACAAATGGCACACGTATCAGAAGAACCCCGGGTCATCCTTAACGGAAGTGGTCAGCAAGCACAACGACGTGATGATCAAGTGCCCGCGCGTGAGGTTCGGTCGAACCTTCGACGAGATCATCGTTGAGTTCAACACGCTCACTGACCCCTCTGGATCGATCACGATCACCCCCGACGCGCAGCCCTCGCCGATCGCACAGGGGGGCAACGCGTACACCAGCAGCGCGGGTGTCGAACCCTCCCTTCGTCGCAACGCCGTGCAGTTGATGCAGGGGCGTTGGGCGTTGTTGACCTTCACCTTTGAGGACAACATCGCCATCAACGAGTTTGAGGACGGCATCATGGTGCGTTTCTACTTGAACGACCTGCTATACACGACGTCGACCTCGCGCAGTGCACTGAGGCAGAACAACGGGGACTTTCTGATATGTCCGTCGTTGGGTGCCGACCTGGGCGGAGAGCAGAAGATTAACGGAGCTACGTTCGGGGACATGTCGTACCATAACTACGCGCTCGGACTGCCACTGGTGCGGGAGCTCTACACAAAGGGGCCGCCGACCAAGGCGGCCGTCATCCAATCTGGAGGTCTCGGCGAGCCTCTGTATTTGAGCGAGTACAACAAGCTGGATGTGTACAACACGTGATGATGGAAGCCCCTAATCTGCGATGACGAACTTCCGCAGTCCCTTGACCACGGTGGGGGGGGGAGACATAGACGGGCAACAGCAATCGGCATCGGCGTCCTCCAACAGGCGGTCGCGGGCAACGTCGTCGGTCGGCGAAGCCTCTTCGTCGACGACAATAAATTCGTCGAGGCTGCCAACCGAGTCGTCGTCCGAATCATCGTCGTCGGCTTTCGCCCTCCCTGATCCGGCAGTCCGTTGCGCTTCTGTCAGCGGCTGCGCTTTGAAGCGCTTGCTGCTGATGTTGCCCTCTAGCCTTGAGCTGTCCAGCGCAACCTCTGTCAGAGCGAGCACAATCGCCGACTCGTCCCCGTCGATGCCCTTCTTGCGCCCGTCGGGAAGAGATGCGCCTGACCGCGCCGCAACAAAACGCCTGACTGCGTGTTGGCATTCGGCGTAGGACAGAGCGGTGAAGAACATCACGTGGTGCAGCAGCTTTCCTCGCTGCCGGTCTACAAAGTCCCCTAGCGACCTCGGGTCACCAGGCTTGACCTGGTGCACGGATAGCTCCAATCTGCGTTCGCGGCTGTGCATCAAGCACACAGCGATAGGGAGGTGGATGTTCATATTATGACGTCTGGATGCCTGGACACGTACCCCAGGTTTACACCAGGGACACATGGACACGGGGTCACGTGTAATATACGCAGCCTACGAACGCCGCCCTGTACACCGACGCATGCCCTCCGCCTGTCGTAATGGCCGCGTCATAGTCCGCCTCCGACATCTGTGTCCCGTCTGAGCTGATCCACCTCATGTCGAACAGGCGCTCGGTGCTCGGCGTCGTCCGACGCTCGAGGGCGTTGCGACAGTCACGCGTTTCGGCCGCCGAGGGGTCCACCAAGACCGTCGCAGTGCTCTGGATCCAAACGGGGAGACCAGTTGCTGGGTCGACGACGTTGAGACCGTTTTCGTCCGTCTGGACCTCGTACACAGGGCGCTCCGGGTTTGTAAAGTCGCAGTCGCACGTCATCTTGGCCACCGTGAAGCTCTGACAGACGTACGGCAAACTGCCCCTCTGGAGCTGCCCGTACCCAGGAACGGTGCTGCTGGTGACGTAGTCGCCGGAAACCAGGGGGCCATTGATGTCACACACCCAGACGGCCCCGGCTCCCATGGCGTTCACCTCCATACGGACGTCGCCGACTTCGACGAGGCGCTGCTGCTGCGAGGGTGTCAGCGATGTGCCCGGACTCATCTCGTACACCGACGAGCTCAGCACGCCAAACACGCGCCTGTCGTACGCAGTCTTCGCCAGCGACACCACGGGTAGGGCGTCATTGATGGTGATGGCACTCTTTCCCCGGACGAACTTGCCGAGGGGGTTCGCGTTTCTTGGCCCTCCGGTGATGTAGTCGTTCTGGTCGCAGACCACGATGAAGCCCTCGGACGAACCCAGGGAGGACCTGGATTCGCCTGCTATGAAAACGCGGTGCTGGCCGGTGAAGTTCACGAAAAACGGAGTGAAGAGTGCAGCGCTGATCGGAGACGTGGTGGTCGCAGATACAAGAGAGCCGTTGCCAGTGACGAGGGTCGGCGCCGCAGTGTAAGAGCCCACGGCGACTGCGGCGCTTCCGATCTGACCGTAGGCGTTGTCCCCCCAAGCGTGGATGTTTCCTAAAGAATCCAATGCCAAGGCGAAGTCCTTGCCGGCGGCTATCGACACCGCCGTACGACCCTGAAGAGAGCCAGAGGTGGCGACCAACGCGGGCGTATCTGAAGAGACGACGGAGTTGATGCCGAGCTGACCGCGGCCGTTGCTACCCCACCCATGCACTCTGCCCGTTGAGTCGAGAGCCAGCGCGAACCCATCTCCGGCAGCTATCGATACGATCGTCGCCTCCACCAGTGAGCCCGTCGTCGAAATCTGCACTGGGACAAGCTTTCCGCCCCCCCATCTATGGACGGCGCCGGTGGAATCCAGAGCTGTTGCCGTGGTGCTCCCTCCCGCGATTGCCACAACTGTCACTCCGCTCAGCGAGCCGAATGGCGAAATCAGTACGGGGATCGACGAGCCGGTAGTCGTGTTGTTCCCCAACTCGCCCGCACTGCCCTTACCCCACGCATGTACGCCTCCGGTCGAATCGATGGCGTAAGCAGTATGCGCCGAGCCTGCCACGGATGTGATCGTCTTGCCGTCTAACGACCCAAACGACGATAATGCGATTGGCAACACAACCAAGCCGGCCGTCGCGTCGTCGTTGCCTACCTCGCCGTATTCGTTCCTGCCCCAAGCGTGAACACCGCCCGTCGAGTCGACGGCGAGCGCGGCATATGTGCACGACGCGATCGACTTGATCACTTTACCCGCGAGAGAGGATCCGGCGACGGACATGGAGGTGGGCGTCGAGTATCCCCCCCAAGAGTGCACAGTTCCGGTCGAGTCCAGAGCGTACGTGGTGGTCAGCCCCGCAGCAATAGCTAGCAACGTTTTCCCGTCGACTGTACCCGAAGAAGATGTATAGACCGGAACGGATGAGTCTTTGCCTAACATACCGGGTGACCCCCACGCGTGTGCTTTTCCAAACGGCGTAATGATGTAGCTGCTCGATGACGAGCCTCCCCCCGATCCCGTCATCAATTTCGTTAAAGACGCTGCTCCGACTGTGTCGCCGCACTCCGCAACCGTCTTGTCGAGGAGCTCCGCAAACGACGCGCTCGCACTCGCGGACACGCGGATAGCGGGCAAGGCTGCGATGGGCGTCGCTGGCGTGTACTGAGCGGAGTCGAACGCGGTTGGCCCCAGTTGACGCCCGGTGTTGAGCCCGAACGCCCGCACCGTGTTGTTGGCAAGCTGCAACACCATGTGCCTTTGCCCGCACGCCACATCGATGACGTAATTGCACGATCCCAAGCCTGTCACGCACGTGAAGGTGTTGATCGAGCCCGTGCCAAAGTTGTCTGAGAGCCCGAGGCCGCCTTCTACATTGACGCCGCAAGTATACAGCTTGCCGCCCGCAATGGCCGCGGCGATTCCGTCGCCCATGGCGACAGCTGCGACCGGGAAATTCGCAAACGTCAGCGGATCCACGAGGACGGGGCTGACGGTGGTTCCTACGAACGTCCCTTGCCCGGTGGCACCGTTGCTGTTGTCGCCCCACGTGTAGACTTTCCCGGCCGATGTCAGCGCCATGCCGGCTTGACCGCCGGTCGCGATCTGAGAGACGGACGAGAGGTTAGGCACGATCGTGGGCACTGAGTACCGCGTGCTGGTTCCAGATAAACCGAGCTGGTTGCTGGTGTTGTCTCCAAGGGCCATGACAGTGCTGTCCGCCATGATCAAGAACGTGCAGTTCGAACCGCAACTGATAGAAGTAGTCGCGTTGGCAACTGAGTAGATAGCCGTGGGAGTCAGCACCGAAGACATCTGCGAGTCAGCGACGCCGCACTGTCCCGCATTGTTGTATCCCCACATGTACGGAGTGCCGTCGGATAGCACGGCGCCGCTGTGGAACATGCCAGTCGCGCACGACACCACGTCTGCAGGGAAGTCAGGGAGCGTCACTGCGCCGCTCCTGGACGTAGTCGAGCCGTCGCCAACCTGTCCGTACTGGTTCCACCCGCACGCTTGCACGGATGCAAGATTGGCCGTACGAGCCTTGATCACCTTGTGGTTTCCTAGCCCTCCCTTCGAAAGCATGTACGGCGCGATATCGCGATTCGTGAGAGAGACCATCAATGGGACGGACGAGTCAGACACGCTGTTATCGCCTAGCTGTCCGTAGGTGTTCAACCCCCAAGCATGCACTTGGCCCGTCGATTCGATAGCCATGGTGTGGCTCTGTCCGGCTGATATCGCAACGATGGATACGCTCGATCCGGAGAACGACCCTAGGTATACGCGTGTAGGATACCCCGCGTCGTAGGGTGGGGTGCTGTCGCCCAGCTGACCAGAGAGGTTGCACCCCCACGCGTAGAGGTTGCCGCTGGAATCCAGAGCGACGGTGTGATATTGCCCGGCTGCTATGGCGACGGCCTCGATGCCGTTGACTACCTTGGGCACCTTCTCCGGGAAGGGATGAGCGTCATAATTTAGTTTACCTTTTCCCAACTGACCGTTCGTGTTAAGCCCCCATGCGTGTACTTGTCCCACAGAGTCAAGCGCCACAGTGTGGATCAGTCCAGCCGCGATCGCGACTACCTTTGTCCCTACAAGAGAACCGAACGTCGAAATCGACGTCGGCCCGTTAACAGCCAGGGAAGTTTCAGTTCCTTCTCCTTCTCCTCCCCCCCAGGTGTACACGGCCCCTCTGGAATCGAGCGCAACCGAATGATGTTTCCCGGCTGCGATAGCCACCATTGTCAGATGGTTGATGGACGAGATCGCCACAGCGGTTGCCGAGTTCGTATACGAGTCGTTCCCAAGCTGCCCGGACGCGTTTAGCCCCCACGAGTGGATGTGCCCTGTGGAGTCGAGAGCGAGCGAGTGATCCTGCCCAGCGGCTACGGCGACGATCTTCAACCCAACCACAGACCCTATTGCCCGGATAGGGGGGCTAAACCCCGACGAGAAACCAACGCCCAGCTGGCCGTTCGTGTTCTGCCCCCATGTCCAGACGGATCCGCTCGAATCGATTGCAATGGTGTGCGACAGTCCCATGGCCACCGCCACGATGCGCGGGGCTTTAATGATCACAGGGCTGGGAACGAGCCTGTTTACCGCCGTGATGTCGCCGCATTTCCCGTCTCCGTTGTACCCCCACATGTACAGCGTGCCGTCGGAGTCGATGTAGGCAGAGCTCTGCGAGTTGCAGCCTCCGCTCGCCAATGCCTTTCTGTTCATCGACAGGTGATTGAAGATCGGGACTGGCTTCCGAACGTCGGCGTTGACGATGGTTTGCGTCAACATCTCGTTCCCCACCTGACCGTCGTTGTTCTGCCCGAACGCAAGGATGCGGTTACTCTGATCGCTGATGCTGTCATAAAGGAACACAAACGTCGTGTTTGAACCTGTGGACACCGCATACGCCGCGAAAGCATTGTAGTTTGCAATCAGAAGGCGCGTAGGCACAAGCTGGTGGCCGGTGGCATCGGACTCGGTCGCGACTCCGTCTGCGTCCACATTGATGCTCGGTCCGCATCCCAGCTGACCGTACGTGTTGTCGCCACACGTCCAAGTGGTTCCGTCGCTCTTCACGATGACCGTATGTGCCAATCCCGCCGCCAGGTAAGTCTTGAGTCCTGTATCGGCGCCCTGGGCGGTCACGATGACGGCCGGGCTCGTCACGGATGGAGAGCAACTTCCGGTCCCGCACTGGCCTTGATCATTGCGCCCGAACGCGAGGACAGCGCCCATCACGTCGACCGTCAGTGTGTGATAATCGCCGCATGCGACGGCGCAGATCGTGGCGCCGCCGTCAGGCGGTTGGATCGCTGTCGGCACGTCGTAGAACGCACCAGCACCCAACATCGGACCGTTTCCCAGTTGAGCGTACGTATTACTTCCAAACATGTATACGGCTCCTCCGTCGAGGAGTACGAAACTGTGATACGCACCAGTTCCGATGTTCAAGACGGCGCCTGCTCCTGGAAGAGCCATGGCGCCGAAGGGCAGGTCCACCGCGACAGGGGTTGAGTTGACAAGCACGACGGACCTTGGGCCACCGCCGAGCTGCCCAACCGAACCGTCGCCAAACCCGTAGACAGCGCCGTCCGTGAGCTGAATCAGACAGTGCCCGTACCCGGCACATATTGCAATGGCGGGGATTGCAGGGAGACCGACGACGGGAACCGGAGTCCACCGATCCATCGTGTCGCCGGTCCCGAGTTGACCGTTTGCATTTGCTCCCATCGACAACACCGTGCCGCCGGCTATCAAGACGAGGGTGAAGTCGCGGCCACACGCAACGCTCATGGCGCCAGTGATGGTCGGGACTATCGTAGGGATGGGTGCTGCGATTGTGTCGCCAAGCCCCAACTGTCCGCTCGAGTTGTTTCCGAACACATACAGACGACCGCTTTGGATGTAGGCGCTGTGCCGACATCCTACGCCGGTAAACGGTACGCTCAGGACTGTCTTCGTCGGAGCCGTGTACACGAAGTTCTCTATGTAGTCCCAAGATCGCGAGGTAATTTGGCTCGAGGTGGGTCCAAACACCAAACTGTCGGCCACGAAGAGGTTGGAGCACGAGATCGTAGAGGTGGGTGCCGATATGTCTCCTCCGCAGTTGACCGTCCCCACGACGACCAGGTTGGACCCGACCGTCAGGTTGCATGCGGCGCTCGCGTTGCCGCCGAACGCGGCAACGCCGGCCACAGACAGGGTTGAGCCCACCGACGCTGCGCCGAGCACGGACAGGTTCGATCTCACCGTCATGTTGCTCGCAGCGATTGCGTGTCCGCCTAAGGACGTCGTGCCGAGCACAGACAGGTTCGACCTCACCGTCATGTTGCATGCGGCACTCGCGTTGCCACCGAACGAGGACGAGCCGAGCACATGCAGGTTCGACCTCACAGCCATGTTGCCGGTGACACTCGCATTGCCGCCTATATCCGCCGCACCGATCACAGACAGGTTTGACCCCACCGTCAGGTTGCAGGCACCACTTAAGTTGCCGCCGAACGAAGCCTCGCCGAACACGGACAGAAGGGATCCTACAACCAGGTCGGACTGTACGGAGAGGTTCGAACTCACGGGGACGTAGGAATTATTGCCAACAGTCCTTGTCATAAGGTTTGATTATTGTCCAGTTTTTTTGCAGGCATCGATGGGAGCATGGGAGCGCCGACGGCGGAGTGAGTACCTGGGGGGGAAGAGAGGATGGAAGTTGTACTCCGGATGTATATCTGCTAACGTCGAACTTATCCTTGACGCCGAACAGCTAATTTACTGGAGGATACGTCGTAAGATCTTTATGATGATCGAATCCGAATCCTGCGTTCAACAAACGCGCATTTCTCTGCCAGGATAGTTCAACAGTAAGAGCATGGAAAGTACCACGCGGCACATTCTGATTGTCGACTCGCGCGATCGAGACTTCTCCAAGCACTCCTCTCCTACCTCGTACCGTATCGACCTGCCGGTTGCGTACCGCAGAGTCACCATGGCGCGCCTGACGAGCTGCGAGATCCCGTGTACGTTCTTCATCTTCTCGGCTGCGCTCGGGAACGTCACGCTGAAAGTGTCGCTGTTTGACGACGTCGGATTGACATCTGTCACCCGTGCGGTCGTTGTCCCCGACGGCAATTACGGGACATTGACCATCTCTGCTGCACTCACGGCCGCTCTCAACAAGGCGTTTTTATCCGAGGAAGCGACGTTTGATGTCACCTTCGAGCCTGCGACTCTGAAGCTCACCTTCAAATGCATCCAAGGGCGCTTGCTAGAGGTAGACACAACCTCCGAGGCGAGCCATGCGCCGACCGGGTGGGGGCTCGGATATCACCTTGGGTTCAGAAAAGGCGAGGTTTTCCGCGGAGTCTCTGTGACCTGCCCGTCCGTTATGACCCTCAACCCGTACACGTACATCCTGCTTGACATCGAGGGGCTAGGGAGCCTCGACGAGTGCAGCATCAACGAGCCTGGAAACGGCGGCACCGTGTTCGCAAAGATCCCGCTGACAAACGACTCGTTCGACGTCATAATGGCGCACGGCACCAATGCGTGTATATCGGGGCGACGTCCCTTCAAACCGGCTCTCTCCCGTGTTGACAGATTATCAATCAGCTTCCGCTTTCACGACGGCTTGCCGGTGGACTTTAACAACGTGGACCATTCTTTCACACTTGAATTCCACTGCCAGAATTAGATTCCGTCGGAAAAGGAGAAGGAAGAAGTGCATTGTGCCGTCCGTAGTCAAGGGTCAAGTCAAGAACACCGGGTGAGAAAGCTGGAACCGCTATGTATACTGTTTGATATCATGGGCTCTGGGTCTATGAAGGCCGCCGAACGGGGAATACTGTCGTTCACGTCGACTTTCACCGGAGAAAAAATGCGCGGCGCACTCACGTCCGTTGTGACCGGGTCGACGGTGATGGGGCTCAATGCCTTCGGCGTCTTCAGCCTAGGCCTGAGCGCACCGATGTCCGCCCTGCTTTTCGTGTACGTCGTGGGGGGGGTGCTAGGGTACTCAGCCGACATCATGTTCGCCAAGAGTGACTTCATGGTCGGCGGAGAGCTGATGAGACTCCCGTACGGAGCCGTTAGAAAGCGCGGGGCGTGGCTGATGCGGTCCTTCTTCCGCCGTTTCTTCGTCCGGTACTTCGTGACGCTCGTGATCGAGACTCTCACCGGCCTAGCTATGCTGAACGCGCTCATACGCGAGATGGACAAGCGCCATTTCCTGACCGACTACAAGACCTTACGCGATGCAACGACTGCCGTCGTTGTGGCCGTGCTGAACTTCTTGCTCTATGGGAACGTGTTGAGGTTTGACTGGGCTTACCGAGAGGTGGAGCACCCCGTGATGAACATGGTCGTACTGGCATGGATGGGAGTATCAATGCTGACTTTCGCTGCCGCCCGTTGAAGACCCTCAATTATTTCTGACTTTGATGTAACAAGCCATCGCGCCTGACGCTTCCGATGATAGGAACTCTCATTGCTTCAAAGTTTTTCAAGGTCAACGAGAGGTTCACCGACCCCCCCCCTCCCGTCGTCGCTCTGTCTCCACCTCCGACGTTTCCGCCTCCTACTCCTACGACGGCATTCCCATTCCCTACGCCCACGACTAGATCGCCAACCCGGACCTCCAACGGCATTGCGTTCGTCGGAATCGTTATCATGATCACCGTGTTTGTGGCTGAAGTTGCGTTTGGGATCTTTGCGGTTTACCTCAGTTGGACATCGAACGCGCTGATTGGATGGAGCACCTTTCCCAGGGTCGTGTTTGCAATCTTTGCCTTCCTCTTTGGGTTCAATTACGCGATTACACACTTGATTAACAAGCTTGACATGGTCATGTACATCCGAAAGCTTCACCAGGCCGGCGTCGTCGCAAGGCAACCCTACCCTCCTCTTCCTCCTCCTCCCGCCGCGGCATCAGCGTCCATGTACGGAGGCAGAAGAGGCGTGCGCCGCAGTTAGGAGCGGGAGCGTGGGCAGGAAGTCAAGTGTACGCGTGGCGCATCGCCTTGGCTGCCACCACAACCCCGTACAACATCGTGGCCGACTCAGTGACCTCCGCAGGGGCGTGCGCCGCACGCCGTCCGCGCTTGACATGGCCATGCGCTTCGGTGTGCGCTGCCTCGGTAGCTTCGCCGCCGTGTGCACACTCCTCGGCGGCTTCGGCCGCGGCGTAACGGGACTCCCTCGGGATGGGCAAGCGCGGCTCGTACTCGTAGCCGACAAACGCCTCAGGCGGCCAGTGCGGCGGTCTGTAGGCGCACCTTTCCCTCTCGTCACGGGCGAGCCCCCTGGCGAGAGCGCCGAGGTCGATGCCGGTGCCCTCGCCTTCCGTCTCCTTACCCCCCACCCCCATGCCGCGAGGTGAGCGCCGACGGTCGCCCCGCATCACACGGGACGACTTCCGGTCGTCGTCGCTCCAGCATTCTTCATGTCGGTCAGGCGCGGACGTCGCCATTCTCTATCTCTACGACCCTAGACGCCCACCGGAGGAGTGTGCTACTACTATGTACTGTCGGACACCCACCCATTGCGGGTTTACACCGCAGTGTTTAGACATCATGTACGCGATCTATTCGACTGCAGACGTCTCAGCGCAGTAACACCCTGCTTCAGTCTGAAAGTCCGGAAAGTTTATGGACACCGGCGAAGTTCCGCCTGCTGTTACAGCAGACGCAACTGAGAATGGGACACCCTACCGATGACCTGTTCAGTCGCGAGCTTCAGGATTGATGGTTTTATTTCACAACATGTGTAGAGGTCCCTGTAATGTACACTTCAGATGCTAAGA
>Ga0209702_10006304_pt1 | contig 15364 bp, 15 predicted proteins | sample FRY01_FD_187210 | JGI IMG/M metagenome (GOLD analysis project Ga0209702, IMG submission 187210) | Freshwater microbial communities from Lake Fryxell liftoff mats and glacier meltwater in Antarctica - FRY-01 (SPAdes) (version 2) | ecosystem: Environmental > Aquatic > Freshwater > Ice > Glacier... | reverse complement strand
GCAAGCCGACTCACACCATCAACTCAACCGGCACCGTGGCTGTATCTACTATCACGTACTGGATACCCATCGACGACGACACGCCGCGCAACGTCAAGCTGCAACTGCTGACAAAGGGGGGCATTGCAATGTACGGCAACCTGACGGGTGACATCTCTTTTTACACACATTGGTGCCCCGTACCCAGAAAAAGGACTGACAATGTTTGACCTGATCCGCTTCGAGTGCGGCAAAGGGCACCGCTTTACTGTGGCCGGCGAGGCAGTGGTCCGAGTCGACATGCAAAAGCCACAGCGTGGCAGACCTAAGAAGGAGATCCCATGAGTTTTGTCTGCCCACTGCCGCCCGTCAAAGTTTGGGTGCGGCCCGAGTACCTTTACGACTTCCAGTGCGATGAGAACGCGCCGCTCGTCGAAGGCATCTGGGTCAGCGTCAAGTCCATCAAGGGCGAGGCCTTTCGCTTTGAGACTTACTTGCCGCAATATGGCGCGCTCTTTGACAAGCTGCCCATCAGCGCCTTTCATTCCGTTGACTACCCTGGTCTGGTCATAGACAGCCAGGTCAATCCTGACCTGGCGCTGGACGTGCTGCAGATCTGGGACGCGCTGAGCTACCACGTCGAGGTGGTTGAGAAGCCCTTCCTCAAAGGCCTACGCGCCGAGTTCTTCGCCAAGGACAAGCGGACCTACGGCGGCGAGTTCATGTTCACGTTGGACACCTGCAGCCCGGATCCACGCATACCCGACTTCACCTTCAGCGAGACCATCGACGAGCACAAGAGCTACAACGTGCTGAAGCTTGACAACGGGCAGTTCGCGCTGCAGCCCAACAACCGCTGCCGCTTCTACGACCCGGCCTTTAACCCGCAGGCCATGAAGTTCCCCGACTTCAAGGTGGCCACGCACAAGTACCGCGTCGAGCAGTCGGCCAAATGGCGGCTGGGCGACACGACGACGTTCACCTACGACGACCGGAGCGAGCCATGAATTGCTGTGACTACGAGTGCAACCAGTCTACGAACTGCCCAGCCCGCGGCGCCAAGGTGGCTGCCATCGGCGCCCGCATGCCTGGCCCGGAACCCCTACCGCCAGGCGGCATGGACCGCTACCTGATGCCGATAGCCAAGTGGGCGCTCGCCATGATGGTGGCCCTGGCGTTGGGCGCCACGAGCCTGGTGCTGGTCCTGTGAACGCGATCGACCAGCTCGACCCGGCTTCGCTCACCAGGCGCAAGGGCTTTCGCTCTCGCAAGCCGGACGCCATGACCAACCTTGAGCGACAGGAAAAGTACCGCAGGAAGCAGGGCTTTCGCCAGTTCAGCGCCACGGTGGGGCCGGACATCGCCGCCAGCTTGATCTACTTGCGCAAGGAGTGGGGCATGAAGTCGGACCGTGAGACCGTCGAGGCCGCTGTCCGGTTCCTCACGCTTTGCACCCGGCAGGGGCTGACCAAATTGCCGCAGTCGATGGATGATTGACGCGGAGTATCACAATGCTTTATAGTTGCCTCCGGGGCAGACCGCCCCGAATTTCAAGCCCGCCACTGTGCGGGCTTTTTGCTTTTTTGACCCCGGCCTTGCTGGACGCGATCGTCTCCCGAAGAAGGTGAGTGTCGTGGGTCATCCTTTCGGAGACGCACATGGATGGCAAAGGACTCATTGGGCGGGCCAGCTCTCAGGGCTTGTACGCCAACATCGCCGCCAAACGTGCTCGGATAGCCAACGGCGCCAAGGAGCGCATGCGCCAACCAGGCGACAAAGGCGCGCCCAGCCAGGGCGACTTCCGCCAGGCGGCTAAGACCGCCAAGAAATAAGCTATGACCGCACACAAGACTATTGGCCCAGCGCTGCACCGCGAGCCCAGGCGAGCTGAGCTTGCCGCGCTCAAGGCCCAGGTGCTAGAGATCTCCGATGACGTGTTCGACCGCTACGTTTGGGGTGAGTCCTTCAAGGAGATCGCAGTCAGCTTGCCGTTTGAGATCGCCGGCTGGAAGCTGCGCCAGATCCTGACGGACAGCGAAGAGACGGCCGATCACTACACGCAGCTCGAAATCATCCGCTCGCACAACCTGATCGACGACGCCCTGGCCCATGGCCGCAAGGCAGCAGCCATAGGCGACGTGGCTGGCCTGAAGACCGCCATCGACGTGAACCTGAAGGTCGCGGGCAAGCTCAACACCGCCTACAACGACAAGGCAACCGTCGAGCACACCGGCAAGGGCGGCGGTCCCATCCAGCTCCTGGCCATGACAGACGAGCAGCTCCTGGCGATTGCAGCCAAAGGCCTGCCAGAGGCGGCCGAGTGATTCAGCCAAACGCTGCAGCCGCCGAGGTGATCGCCCGCCGCAAGGCCCGCGAGTCCTTCACCAGTTTCTGCGGCTACGTGCTGCCCGAGGACATGCACATGGCGCCGCACCATGTGCTGCTGACGTCAGAGCTGGACAAGATCGAGAAGGGTGAGAACGACCGACTGATCGTGATGATGCCCCCTGGCTCGGCCAAGAGCACCTACGGCTCGGTCTACTTTCCTGAGTACTTCGTCGGCCGCAACCCCAGCCTCTCGGTGATCGGCGCCAGCCACACGGGTGAGCTGGCCGAGCGCTTTGGCCGCCGGGTTCGCAACGGTATCGGCGAGCCCCAGTTCCATGCGCTGTTCCCAGGCGTGAACGTGGCAGCCGACAGCTCGGCCGCCGGTCGGTGGGGCACGGACCATGGCGGTGAGTATTCGGCTGTTGGTGTTGGCGGCTCGATCACCGGGCGCCGCGGTGACCTGATCATCGTGGACGACCCGGTCAGGAGCCGAGAAGACGCAGACAGCGACCGTGTGCGCGAGAAGACCTGGGACTGGTGGGTCAATGACCTGCTGACCCGACTCAAACCCGGTGGCCGGATCGTCGTGATTATGACGAGGTGGCATGAGGACGACCTGGCAGGGCGCCTGCTGGAGCGCGAGCCCGATCGCTGGCGCGTGATCAAGCTGCCCATGATTGCAGCCGAGGCCGATCCGCTTGGCCGTGAGCCAGGCGAGCGCCTGTGGAAGGAGTGGTTCACCGACGAGATGGTGCGCCAGGCCCAGCAGGATCCGCGCTCGTGGATCTCGCTGTACCAGCAGGAGCCAAGGCCGCTGGAGGGCGCCGAGTTCATGCGCTCGTGGATCACCCGCTTCAACATCGCTCCGAAGAAGATGAACAAGATCATCCTCATCGACCCGGCCGGCGACCCGCAAACAGCCAAGACCGGCACCAAGCGCAAGAAGTCAGACCGCACCGTCATGTGGGTGGTGGGCCTGGCGTCGGACGGCAATGCCTACCTCGTGGACGGGGTGATCGACAGGCTCACGCTCACGCAGCGCGCCGAGAAGCTCTTTGAGCTGCACAAGAAACACAAGCCGGTGCAGGTGCGCTACGAGCGCTACGGCATGCAGGCAGACATCCCGCACATCCAAAGCGAGATGGAGCACCGCCAGTACCGCTTCAAGATCATTGAGGTGGCTGGCGCTGTGGAGAAGAACGCACGCATCCGCCGGCTGATCCCCTGGTTCGAGCACGGGCGCATGTGGCTGCCCCAGGCGCTGAACTACACCGACGTGCAGGGTAGCCAGCACGAGCTGATTCAGGAGCTGCTGGACGTCGAGTACGCCACCTTCCCGGTGGGCCGCTTCGATGACGGCATGGACTGCCTGGCCCGCATCGACGAGCCGTCGCTTTCCCTGCCATGGCCGGACGAGCAAGACGAGTGGGACGTTCCCATGGGCTCTGAGTCGGCATGGGAAGCGCTCGACGAAGTCACCGGCTATTGATCAAGGAAACACCATGAACCCCCAAGAATATTCGCAAGACATGGCCGTGATGGTCGGTGACAACGTGCTGACGCCTGAGCAGTACGAGAACATGCAGCGCGAGAACGTGCTGGCCTTGCATGGCCAGTTCACGCAGATGCGCGACCGATGGGTGCAGCACCGCGCCCAGTCCGGCGTTGAGAAGCGCTGGCGCCGCAACACCCAGCTCTACTACGGTGAGCAGACCAACAGCACGGGCGAGTTCGAGAACACGCTGCGCAACGGCCCGCCCCAACGCAAGGTGGCCGACGGCAGCCGCTCGCGGGTAGTGATCAACATCGTGCGGCCAAAGATTGACCAGGCCATTGCACGCATGTGCGAGATCCTTTTCCCTGTGGACGACCGCAACTGGGACATCAAGGCAACGCCCGTGCCCGAGATCGCCAACATGATCGGCGACCCGCGCCCGACGGTGGACCCGCAGACGGGCGAACCCACCGGCATGACCGCGGCTGAAGAGGCCAAGGTGGTGATGGACGCCGCCAAGAAGGCGGCCGAGGGCATGCGCGACTCGATCGACGACAGCCTGACCGAGAGCAAGTACAACGGCGAGAGCCGCAAGATGGTGGAAGACGGCGTGCGCCTGGGCTCCGGCATCATCTACGGCCCTTTCCCTGCCAAGCAGACCAGCAAGGTCTGGCTGCCCCAGGCCGGCGGCACGCAGTCGCTGCAGATCAACGAGGCCATCGTGCCCGCCTCGATGGATCTGGACCCGTGGGATGTCTGGTTCGACCCAGCGTGCGGCAACGACCACCAGCGCGGCCGAGGCTTTTGGTTCCGCCGCAACGTCACCCGCAAAGAGATCCGCAGCCTGGTCGGCTTGCCTGGCTACGACGCTGAGCTGCTGCGCGAGGTGCTGCGCACGCAGCCCAACCGCATCCGCGTGGCCGAGGGCAGGGTGCTGCGCGACGTCAATCAGGAAGACAGCTACGAGCTGTGGACCTATCACGGCGAGATCGAGCCCGAAGAGATGGAGTGCCTGAGCGCCGGCACGGGTGACCCGCTGACCGACATCACGTTTGGCGTGCTCTTGATGATCAACGACAAGATCGTCGGCGCCATGGAGTCCTGGGTGGCCGACAAGACGCTGCCGGTGGATGTCTGGTGCTGGAGGAAGGCCGACGACACGCCCTACGGCTACGGCCTGCCGGACGAGCTGGAGCACCAGCAGCGCGTGGTCAACAGCGCTTGGCGCCAGGTCATGGACAACGGGCGCACCAGCCTGGGCGGCCAGATCGTGATGAAGAAGGGCGTCGTCATCCCGCAGAACGGCAGCTACGAGATCACGCCCAACAAGCTTTGGCTGGCCAAGGATGACCTCGAAGACGTGCGCCAGGCCTTTGCCACGTTCGAGTTCAACAGCCACCTGCAGGAGCTGCTGGCCATTGCCCAGGCGGCCATGACCTTTGCCGACCAAGAGACCAGCATGCCCCAGATCATGGGCGGCCAGCAGGGCTCAGCCCCTGAGACCGTCGGCGGCATGGTCATGCTTTACAACAACGCCAACGCGGTCCTGCGCCAGCGCGTCAAGCTGTTCGACGACGCGGTCACCCGCCCGCACATCGGCCGCTACTACGACTGGAAGATGGCCAACGACCCAGATCCAGCGATCAAGGGCGACTACGAGGTCGATGCCCGCGGATCCACCGCCCTGATCGAGCGCGACATCCAAAACCAGGCGCTGCTGAACCTGGCCAACATCACCAACAACCCACGCTACGCGCCGCTCCTCAAAGAGCGCGCCGAGCTGGCCGCCATCCTCAAGGCTTTCAAGGTCAACCCTGACGAGCTGATGAAGACCGAAGAGCAAGTCGAGCAGGACGCGGCAGCCATGGCAGAGCAGGGCGCCCCGCAAGACCCCCGTTTGGCAGTGGCTGAGATGAACATGCAGACCAAGCAAATGGACATCGAGGCGCGCAAGGAGGCGCTGCAAATCCAAGCTCAGATCGCAGCCCAGGACAGCCAGGTCAAGCAAGGGAACACCGCCTACCAGATCGAGCGCGAGCGCTCCGAGTCCGAGCAGATGATGGTGGACCGGCAGTTTGACCGCGAGATCACCATCGCCAAGATGGAGCAGGACGGCCAGATGACCCGTGAGGAGATGCAGCGCCGGGAGCGCCTCAAGCTGATCGAGCTGGACTCCAAACGCCAGTTGTTCAATGCGGAGGCAGCGCTGCGGATAAATACCGGCGCTGGCATTTAAGAAAAGATCTTGCACGGAAAATCACAATGCTGTAGTATTCGTTCCGGGTCAGTGCCTTTTGCAGTTGCCGACCCCCTCTAGTTTCAAAGGGCGCCCCTTATCCGGGCGCCCTTTCTTTTTTCCGAATCGAAATGCGCGCTGAAGACTTCCGCACCCCCGCCTGGAAGCGGCTCTCGCAGTACGTCGAAGACCGAATCGACGAGCTACGAGAGCTGAACGACACCCCGTCGCTCGGCATTGAGAAAACAGCTCAGATCCGTGGGGGGATCTCCGAGCTGAAAAAGATTCTGGCCCTTGCCGATGAGGCGAGCGCCGGTCCCGCAGTCGACCCTGAAGAACTTATCAGCGTCGGCGACCCCGGTCAGCGATGACCAAAAAGAGAGACGACCCCAAAATGCAAACAGCACAGGAAACTATCAACCCGAAAGACGAAGCGAAAAAGATCTGGGACCAGTTGGAAGCAGAGGACGCCAGCCAAGCGCTGTCGTCTGACGAGTCCGCCGGTTCACATGCAGACCTATCCGCTCAGGCCAGTGCCGCCGCTCAAGCGCCCGCTTATCACAATGCTGATAAAGCCGACGCAACAAAGAGCGACGACGGTGCAGGCCCATCGAGCGAGCAGGCGATGCTGGACAAGATCACCGGACTTGAATCCATGTTGGGTCAGGTCACGAGTCGTCTGAGAAATGCCGAAGGTCACATCGGCGGCTTGAACAGTCAGTTGAAGCAACAGCATCAACTGGCAGGCCAGGTCGCTGCGCGCGGAGGTGAAGCCCCAAGCGCCGGAGAAATCCGAGCCGCCCAAGGAAGCGCCAAGGCGATGGAGTCCCTCAAACGCGACTACCCCGAATTCGCAGAGGCGATGGAAGCTGCGCTGAACGAGCAACTGCAGGCGATGAAGGCAGCGATGCCTTCGCAAGTCCAGCAGCCAGGCGTGACGCCCGGTGAATTTGTCCGCTTGCGCAGTGAGATGGCAGTCGAAGTCCGGCATCCGGGTTGGCAGGATCGTGTGCAGACACCTGAGTTTGTAGGCTGGTTGCAACGTCAACCGCGCGAAGTGCAAATGCTTGCGGCGAGCGAAAGCCCGCGAGACGCAGTCCGACTCTTGGACTTGCATGGAGATGCCTCGAACACAGCAACGTCACAAAGAACGCAGCGACTTTCTGCTGCGGCGGCTATTCCTTCTGGCCGCTCTGGTGTGCAAGCGCGCACCAAGGCGGTTGAGGACATGTCGCCACAGGAGTACTGGAGCTATCTGGACCAACTTGACCGACAAAAAGGCAACTGATCATGCAAACCTATTCCCTTGTTCCTTCGCGGAACCTCATCATGGCCGAGCGCGAAATGCTCAAGCACGCCATGCCCATCAAAGTTCTGAGCACCTTCGGCACCCAGAAGCAGATCCCCCAGAACAAGACTGACACCGTGGTGTTCCGTCGCGCTCTGCCGATCGACGCTGGCGCCAACGGCGCACCGAGCATCAACACCAGCAACTACTTGATGCAAGAAGGCGTGACCCCTGGCTCGCGCACTATCACGTATCAAGACGTGCAGGTCACCCTGCAGCAGTACGGCGTGCTGATGAAGCTGTCCAGCAAAGCTGAAGCCATGTACGAGGATGACATCCCCGGCGACATGATCAAGCTGGTTGGCGAGCACATGGCCTCCATCGAGGAGTTGATCTCCTACGGTGTGGTCCGCGGCGGCACCAACGTGGTCTACGCCAACGGCGCCAGCCGCGCGGCCGTGAACACCGCCGTCACCATCAACAAGCTGCGTCAAGCTGCTCGCCAACTCGAAAGCGCTTTCGCCCAGATGGTCACCGAGAAGCTTGCTGCTTCGGTGAACTTCGGCACCAGTGCAGTTGAGCCTGGCTACTTGGTGTTCATCCACACCGACATGGAAGCTGACTTCCGCAACATCGCCAGCTTTGTGCCTGTCGCTAAATACGGCAGCCAGAAGCCAGTGCATGAGCGCGAGATCGGCGCAGTCGAGCGCTTCCGCATCATCACCAGCCCGTACTTCCGTCCGTTCCTGTCGGCCGGCGGCACGATCACTGCTGGCACGTTCTTGTCTGCTGGTGGCACTTCGGGCACCACGGCTGACGTGTACCCGCTCATGGTGATCGCACAAGAAGCTTGGGGCCAGGTTGCACTGAAAGGCATGAGCGCCATTCAGCCAATCTACCTGCCTGCAAAGACCATTACTCATGCCAACCCCATGGGTCAGTTCGGCTATGTCGGAGCTAACTTCTACAAGAACGCTGTGCGACTGAACGAAAACTGGATGGTCCGCATCGAGGCTGCCTGCTCGGCCCTGTGATGACTCGGGGGCTTCGGCCCCCGTCTCCTACAACTTCTTTAAAGGATTCTGATCATGTCTGATTTTCAATCGCCCTCCACCGGCTTGACGCTGGCTCTTAACAGCGGCGCCTTGGCTGCTGGCACCACTGCCGGCACCGTCAAGACGACCGCAGCTATCAACTACATCGTTGATGGCGGCTTCGCCACGAAAGCAATCACCGACAACATGTCGATTGCCTACGCTGGCCCTTCCGTGTACCAAGCCCCTACGGGCGTGGGCTCGGTCAACGGCTCGTTCACTGGTAGCACTGGCGGCTCGACCCGTCTGTTCTTGCTGGGCCTGAACGCAGCCGGCGCCCTGAGCGTCGTGCCTGGCGCATTTGTGGACTCTGCTGACCTGGCCGCTGGCCGCGTTGCGCTGCAGTTCCCTGACGAGCCATTCGGCGTGTGCGTCATCGGCGCCCTGCGCGTTGCAGTGACTGCTGGCACGTCCTTCACGCCTGGTGCTACGGCCCTCGGCGCGACCGGCGTGACCTCCACGTTCCTGAACCTGGCCGATGTGCCTGCTAACCCGCTGACTGCTTAAGTCGGCACGGGGCTGCCTTCGGGTGGCCCCACCCCAATTACCAATACTTGGAGACCCAACCCATGACAGACAAGATCAACAGCTACGAGCGCAAACGCTCTATTGCTTCTGATGACGTGCAGATCGAAAAGCAGGTGACACCTGCCGCTGAAGCCTCGGCTTCCGGCGGCCACATCATCGACACCGACCGCGTGATCAGCACTGACGCAATCGACAGCGAAGCATTCATGCGCGACGAGCTGGAAGTCCACTTCAATGAGCCTGGCAACGAGAACGAAGCCGCCTTTGTTGAGGTCAACGTCAATGGCGATTACCGCATGGTTGTTCGCGGCAACACCGCAACGCTGCGCAGGTATCACGTTGCTGTATTGGCCCAGGCCAAGCAGTCGCGCGTGCGCCAGCGAAAGCTTGTCAATGCTGATGGCTCCATGGGTTTCCAAGAAGAGAACGTGCTGGCTCTGACCTACCCGTTCCAAGTCATGCACGACCCCAACCCAAAGCAGGGCGTGCCATGGCTGCGCCAGATTCTTTCTAACCCTGTCTGACGCCGACTAAAACATGAACTTCCTGCAGCTCGCCCAACGTCTACGCCAGGAGGCTGGTGCCTCTGGCGTCGGCCCGACCGCCGTGACCGGCCAGACGGGCGAGTCCCAGCGGCTGGTTGACTGGATCAACACCGCATGGATGGATATCCAGGGGCTGCACGATGTGTGGGGGTTCATGCGCAAAGAGTTTGAATTCCAGGCGCCAATCAACAGCGCGCAGACCACGCCACAAGAGGCTGGCCTGGACGACTTCCGTTACTGGCACCGCGACGAGATGCGCTGCTGGAAGTCGGCGCTGGGGATCACTGACGAGCAGTGGCTGGTCGAGTGGGAGTACGAAACCTTTCGCGACACGTACCGCTTTAACCAGAACCGGATTTTGGTGGGGCGCCCGATGGTGTTTGCTGTCGACCCCATGAACAAGGCCTTGATGTACGGCCCGCGGCTGGACGAGGAGTACACGATCGTTGGCGAATACCAGCGCGTGCCCAAAGCCCTGGTGGCCGCGGACGACGTGCCGGACCTGCAGCCTCACCAGCACATGATCATTGTGTACAAGGCGCTGGAGTACTACGGCATGTTCGAGTCAGCGGCTGAAGTCGTGACCCGCGCGACAAAGCAGTACACCGCTCTGAAGGCTCAGCTCGAACGCGAGCAGTTGCCCCAGGTCTATCTCGGCGATCCGATGGCCTGACAAGCATGGCAGGCATGAACTTTCCCCCTGTTAAGTACGAGCTGGTGCGCCTGCAGGGCGGACTGGATCAGGTCACGCCAACGCTGTCGCTGGCCTCGGGCATTGCTCGGCGTGCTGCCAACTTCGAGTGCTCCATCAATGGCGGCTACACCCGCATCGCTGGCTACGAGCGCTTTGATGGCAAGCCCAGTCCGTCGGCTGCAATCTACAACCTGTTTCTCTGCACGCTCACAGGCCCGGTGGCCGTCGGTGATGAGATCGCCGGCATGTCCACTGGTGCTGTTGGCAAAGTCATCTTGGTCGAGGGCGGCTCTGTCGTTGTCACGCGCGAGGTCGGCACCTTCATTGCATCCGAAGGGATTGCAGTCACGGGCGGCCAAGTCGGCACGATCGACGAGATCCTGGGCATTGCGGTCGATGGCCTGCAGGACGCCACGTATGCCGCCCTGGCTGCCAACGAATACCGCGGCGACATCGGCCAAGTGCCTGGCTCCGGCCCAGTGCGCGGCGTGTCCTACTTCAAGGACACCGTCTACGCCTGGCGCAACAACGAGGCCGGCACTGCGCTCAAGATGTACGAGAGTTCCCCCGCCGGCTGGGTAGAGCTGGACCTGGGCGTGACCCTGGCACCAGGCGGCAGAGTCGTCAACGTTATCGGTAACGTCTTCGGCGGCCCAAGCGGCAAGCGCATGTATGGCGCCGATGGCGCAAACAAAGGCTTCGAGTTCGACGGCGAGAACTATGTGCAGATCACCACCGGCATGGGGGTGGACACGCCCAGTCAAGTGGCGGTGCATAAGTCGCACCTGTTCTTCAGCTTTGGTGCTTCGCTGCAGTTCTCGGGTATCGCTGATGCGTACGTCTGGAGCCCAATAGTGGGCGCTGGCGAGCTGGCCATGACGGACGTCATCACCAACCTCATCCAGTTGCCTGGTGACCAGAGCAGCGGCGCCTTGGGTGTGTACACGCGCAGCGACACCTCGATCCTGTACGGCACCAGCGCCGAGGACTTCAAGCTCTCCAGCTACAACAGCGGCACCGGAGCACTGGCCTACACCGCCCAGACCATGGACCAGGCCTATGTCATGGATGACCGCGGCGTGCTGGGCCTGGGCACGTCGCTGAACTTCGGCAACTTCGTGACGGCAACGCTCACGATGAACATCCGCCCGTTCATCCAGGCCAGGCGGAACCTCGCCAGCGCCAGCGCCGTCAACCGCGAGAAGGGCCAGTACCGGGTCTTCTTCAGCGACCGCAATGCGCTGTACATCACGATCATCAACGGCAAGCTGCTTGGCTCGATGCCAGTCCAGTTCAACTGCGCCGTGACTTGCTGCGTTGAGGGCGAGACCCCCGACGGCGCAGAGACCTCATTTTTTGGCGCCGACGACGGCTTTGTCTGCCGGCTCGATTCCGGCACCAGCTTCGACGGCGCCCCTATTCCAGCGAACTTGAACCTCGTGTTCAACGCCAGCGGCAGCCCGCGGATCCTCAAGCGCTACCGCAAGGCCAGCATCGAGATGACTGGCGACTCCTACGCCGAAGTCTCGTTTGGCTACGACATGGCCTATGGGTCCAACCGGGTCGGCCAGGCGGTGGACGCGGTCTACGACAACGACCTGCGTTCGAGCTACTGGGACGAGATGAACTGGGACAACTTTGTTTTTGACGGGGTTGGAGTTTCTCCGACCGAGGTGGACCTGCAGGGCACGGCCGAAAACCTCTCCATCCGCTTGTCCTCGGTGTCCGCGCTGCTTCAGCCGTTCACCGTCAACAGCCTCCTGATCCATTACTCCATGCGCCGAGGACTCCGATGAGCAATAGCTTCTACAACCACAGCACCTACCCAACGCCCAACGCACCAGGCTCTTCGGCCAACATGCGGGCCGAGCTTGACCTGATCGCCGCCGGCTTCAACAAGCTGCCAACGCTGGCAGGCAACGGTTACGCGGTGGTGATGGTCAATGCAGCCGGCACCGCGCTGGTTGCCTCGCCTGCACTGCAGCAGCTCGCCATCACAGGCAGCACCATCGACAGCACCCCGATCGGCACGACCACGCGCGCGGCCGGTAACTTCACCACGCTGCAGGCCAATGGCGCCGTCAACCTGGGCTCGGCTGTCACCATTGCAGGCGGCACGATCAACGCCACTGCGATTGGCAACATCACGCCAGCGGCTGGCGCGTTCACTACTGTCAATGCCACCAGCATGACGGTCGAGACTTTGCTGGCCTCCAGCTTTATAGGACCACTGACGGGTAACGTCACGGGTAACGTCACCGGCAACCTGACGGGTAACGTCACCTCGGCCGGAGCATCGGCGTTCAACAATGTCACGATCACCGGCACGCTGGACATGGACGCCGGCTCTGTTGGCACGATCACCGGCCTGGTTGCACCCGTGGCCAGCAGCGATGCAGCCAACAAGGGCTATGTTGACGCACAGGATGCACTGAAGCTCAACCTGGCCGGCGGCACCATGAGCGGCGCGATCGCCATGGGCACGAGCCGCATCACCGGGCTGGGCGATCCTTCCGCAGCGCAGGATGCAGCAACCAAGGCGTACACCGACGCCGGCCTGGCGCTCAAGCTGAACCTCGCAGGCGGCACCCTCAGTGGCAACCTGGCCATGGAAGGCAGCAAGGTCACTGGACTGGCTACCCCAACAGCCGACGCAGACGCAGCCACCAAGGCCTACGTGGACGGCGTGGCACAGGGTCTTGATGTCAAGGGCAGCGTGCGAGCGGCCACGACCGGCATCGTCTCCCTGAGCGGCACACAAACCCTAGACGGCGTGGCCCTGATCGCAGGCGACCGCGTGCTGGTTAAAGACCAGGCAGTTGCGTCCACAAACGGCGTGTATGTGGTGGCGGCTGGCGCGTGGACCCGGTCTACCGACATGGACATCTGGGCTGAGTTCCCAGGCGCTTTCTTCTTTGTTGAAGAGGGCACGGTCAACGACGACAGCGGCTGGGTCTGCACATCAAGCAGCGGCGGCGCGCTGGGTTCGACAGCAGTCACCTTTGCCCAGTTCTCAGGCGCCGGACAGATCACGGCCGGCAACGGCCTGGCCAAGGCAGGCAATACCCTGTCGGTTGCCAGCGTCAGCACCGCCCGCATCACGGTGGCCGCCAACGGCATCGACCTGGCCACGACTGCCGTGACCCCAGGCACGTACCGCTCGGTGACTGTGGACGCCTATGGCCGTCTGACCGGCGGCACCAACCCCACGACGCTGGCCGGCTACGGCATCACTGACGCCTACACCAAAGCCGAGACCGACACGGCCCTGGCGCTCAAACTGAATTTGACTGGCGGCACCTTGTCCGGCCAGCTCAACATGGGCAGCCAGCGCATCCTGGCGCTAGGCACCCCGACGGCTACGACGGACGCGACGACCAAAGCCTACGTTGATGAGGCCGACGCGCTCAAGCTAAACCGGTCTGGCGGCACGATGTCCGGCGCCATTGCGATGGGCGGCAGCAAGATCACCGGCATGGCGGACCCGACTCTGGCCCAGGACGCCGTCACGCTGAACTACGTGACCACGCTTTACGGCTCGACGGCTGCGGCTGCAGCGTCTGCATCGGCTGCAGCGACCAGCGCCACCAGCTCGGCCAACAGCGCCACCGCATCGGCTGGCTCGGCCACCGCCTCGGCCTCCTCGGCTGCGGCTGCAGAGGCCAGCTATGACAGCTTTGATGACCGCTACCTGGGCGCCAAGGCCAGCAACCCCACCGTGGACAACGACGGCAATGCCCTGCTGACTGGCGCGCTGTACTTCAATACCAGCGCCAACGAGATGCGCGTCTACAGCGGCTCGGCCTGGGTGCAGGCGTACCTGCCTGGTTCGACCTACGTGCTCAAAGCCGGCGACACGATGACCGGCAACCTGACCTACAGCCCCGCCACTGCGAACGGGGTTTTGTACGCCAACGGCTCCAAGGTGCTGACCGCAGGGTCGGCGCTGACGTTTGATGGGACGAATTTGGATGTGGTGGGAGCTATCTCGGCTACAGCGGGGCTTAACAGCGGAGCAAACCCCAGCCAAAATACAGCCAACCACTTCACGCTTGATAATATTGCTAACGTCACGCGAATGTATTCAAACGGTGCTGACGTAGCCACAAACGGCAGCTTCCAATTCAAGAGTACAAGGTCTGATGGCACTAACCAAATAACAGCAGCAACCATCTCCTCCACCGGCCTAGCAGTAACCGGAGCTATCTCAGCCACGACAACAATCAACGGCGCATTGAACGGCACTGTCGGCGCTACGACTCCGGCAGCGGGCTCGTTTACTACCTTAGCATCCACCACAGGCGCTAACTTTGCTACAAGTAGTGGGAATGTCGGCATCGGGACGACGAGTCCAGCAGCGACTTTAGATATACGTGGAGACGTTAATGCCGCACCCACACTAAGAATTGGCACAACAGGGACTGCTGCAACTTCGGGTTCTCTAATTGGTGCGCTAGATTTCTTTAATTCAGATGTCGATATTCAGGGTGTTGCAAGTTATGTAAGAAGTTTGGTAGGGCCGAGTTTTGGGGTGGGCGGGCTACTTACGTTTGGTACACAAGAAACATGGAACACCGGGGTTCTCAGAGAGCGCATGCGCATAGACAGCTATGGCAACGTAGGCATCGGGACGACAACTCCAGCGGTCAGATTGGATGTGGTGGGGTCTATTAATTCCACAACCGACGCAACCCTATCAGGCGTGCGAGTAGGAAAAGGCGCTGGAGCAATAGCGTCTAACACCGCAGTGGGTGTGAATGCTTTGAATGCCAACACCACAGGCGCTAACAACACAGCCAGCGGGCGGAGCGCACTCTATAGCAACACCACAGGCTACAACAACACAGCTAGCGGATTCGAGGCACTCCGCAACAACACCACAGGCTACAGCAACACGGCCAGCGGGTATCAAGCACTCTACTACAACACCACGGGCACTCAAAACACAGCCAGCGGCCGGGACGCACTCCGCAGCAACACCACTGGCAGCTTCAACACGGCCAGCGGGTATCAAGCACTCTACTACAACACCACGGGCACTCACAACACAGCCAGCGGCCGGGACGCACTCCGCAGCAACACCACTGGCAGCTTCAACACGGCCAGCGGGTATCAAGCACTCTACAACAACACCACGGGCACTCAAAACACAGCCAGCGGCCGGGACGCACTCCGCA
>Ga0209702_10006303_pt1 | contig 15366 bp, 15 predicted proteins | sample FRY01_FD_187210 | JGI IMG/M metagenome (GOLD analysis project Ga0209702, IMG submission 187210) | Freshwater microbial communities from Lake Fryxell liftoff mats and glacier meltwater in Antarctica - FRY-01 (SPAdes) (version 2) | ecosystem: Environmental > Aquatic > Freshwater > Ice > Glacier... | reverse complement strand
AACACCTTCAGCGGTGAAGCGTGAATGATTGCGTGGCGAGTCAGGCGGTGACGATGGATCATGGCGGCACGATAGCGAGCGTGCTGAAATGAACAGGTTTTATTTCAACGAAATGACAGAGTAGAGGTAACCACCATAAACTCACAACTTTACTACTGGCCCGAATTTCGGGGTCCACCTCAGAAGTCGATACCATCACCGCCACACTCGCGACTGCGCTAGACACCAGCGGTGCTCAGCCACTCACCGCCAATGAAAAAGCGAAAAAATGCTTCACCGGGCAAAATCCAGTGAATGCGGGCTTCTTCCTCACTCCAGACGAAGCACACGTCATGATCGCGGCTGATGCGAAAAACAAAGAAGTCCTCTTCCCCTACATGATCGGCAGAGATCTCGTCGAGGCAGGTGGCCCGACACGTTGGATCATCGACTTCGCCAAACGCGATACCTTCGCGGCCAGGAGCTACCAGATCCCCTTTGAGCACATCAGAGGCAGCGTGTTGCCATCCGTGACCGCTCGCGCCGCGAAGGAGCAGGCAGATACAGGCATTGAAGTCACGCGCTACACCCGCATCCTGGAGCGCTGGTGGCAATTCTACGACTACCGTCCCGGCACGGTCGCCGCTATCCACAGCGTGCCGCGCTATATCGCCGTTTCCCGAGTCACTAAGCGCCCAATTTTTGAATTCATCAGCAGCGAGATCCATGCAGACACCGCGCTTGTCATCTTCCCATTGGCTGACGATTACAGCTTCGGCATCCTGCAATCCGGCATTCACTTCGACTGGTTCAAGGCCCGCTGTTCCACTCTGAGAGGCGACTACCGCTACACCAGCGATACTGTCTTTGATTCATTCCCCTGGCCGCAAAGCCCTAACAAAAAACAGATCGGTGCCGTGGCCGCTGCCTCTTTGGCTCTGCGTGATCTGCGCAACGAGATCATGAGGAAGATGGACTACTCCCTGCGTGATCTTTACCGCACCCTCGAAGATCCAGGTGCCAACCCGCTGCGTGAGGCGCAAGACAAACTGGATGCCGCCGTGCGCGCTGCCTATGGAATGACGAAGACGGACGGCGTGTTGGAGTTCCTTTTGGAGCTGAATCATGCCTGCGCTACTCGCGAAAAAGCTGGTGAGGCCATCACACCTCCCGGTCTTCCACTGCCAGAGAGCGAGCATGCATTTTTTATCTCCAATGACTGCATTCTTCCTGAAATCCCAGATGGCAGTTCCGACGAGTCTCGCGCCAAGGCTGCACATTTTCACAGCTCTATTGTGCAAGAGCAAACTGCCAGCTACGGATAGCCCAACGCCGCATCCTCAAGCCTTATGCCTCAAAACCCCATCATTTTTAATCTAGTTCGTTGTGGTCCCGGAGATGTCGCCCGTGAACTCAAAAAAGCCGGGGAGATCGTTGACGAATGGAACAGCTCGCAAGGCTTGGACTCAAACTTCTTTGTCCGCCATGCTCATTGGTCCACCGATGCCGCCCCTGACATGTCTGACCGGCCTCAGGCCGTGATCAACCGCCAGCTAATCGACAAAGCAGATTTGATCGTGGCCGTATTCTGGAAGCGCTTCGGCACGCCGACGGGTTTATCTGCCTCTGGCACTCAAGAGGAGGTCGAACGTGCGATTAAGCAAGGGAAGCGTGTACTGCTTTATTTCTCGGACATCGAAGACACTCAAGATTGTAATGACAGTCAAAAAGCCTTGCTGGAAAAATTCCGGCACAGTCAGTTGGTCAAAGGCTTCTTCCGGCAATTCCGAAGCAGGGCTGAGTTTGAGAAGCTGTTTAGGTCTCATTTTGCTTCCGCAGTTCAGGAGCTGATTGCCAAGCATCAAAAGCCTGTGCCCAAGAGGAAAAAGGCAGCGGGCGTTTCTCAAACAGGGAGCGCGAATGCGAACATCCAAGGCGATAACAATGTCGTGGACCAGAGGGTGTACAATCAGCCAAGGAAGATTAAGCTCATAGCGCCCCCTCCTGAAGGTGCTGTCACACCGGCTCAAAAAAAGAAAATCGAAGGCTGGTTGGATGAACTCGTGGAATGCACTGCTGGCATGGCCCGCCCTGCAGCCTATGGCATGTGGTGGAAGAGGCTCCAGAATGCGTGTGAAGTGACACGCTACGAGGACATCCTGTCTTCACAGATGAATGATGTTGAGAAGTGGTTCCGAAAGAACCGTGCGATGGGTGTTCGCAAGCAACGCACCAAAGCACCCGATCTCTGGCGCAGTTCACGAATCACAGCGATCAAGACGGCCATGAAAAGCATTGGGCGCACCAATGACGATTACTACCCCGAGATCGCGAAGCGACTGAAGATGAAGAATCCTTTCGACAGCATTACCGATTTAACCAAGACCGATCTCGAAAGAGTTTACCGAATGGTCATGAAAGATTCCGGCTAATTTCTGGCGAAAAGCTCACTCCGCCTTGATCCCGACTTTCTTGTTCCCGTTGTCGCGGACGGCATCGACGATTTGGTGGAGGGACTTGAGTGGGGTGTCGTCGTCGCCGGTGACTTCGATGCGGGCACCGGGGTGGTCGGGGAGGAAGGTGCTGAGGTGGCCGCGAAGGCGGCCTATGGCGACTTCTTCGTCGCCGATCAAAACGGCGTCGCCGTTCTTGATGACGCGGAGGGTGATGGTCTCGCCGGAGGAGGTGGCGCGGTCGCCATCGCGTGCGCCGGTTTTCTTGCTGCCTTCGCCGTCGCGGGTGCCGGTGCGTGGCTTGTCGCCGTCGCGCATGCCGGGTTTGCGGGTGCCTTCGCCTTCCGCTGACTTTCTGGTGCCACCTTCACCTTCAGCGGATTTGCGGGCACCGCCTTCGCCATCGCGCATGCCGGGTTTCTTGGTGCCGCCATCACGCATGGCGGGTTTCTTGGCATCGGTCTGATCTGTCAGATCGGACGGATCTGAGGGAGTCTTTTGGGCAGATGCAGCTTCGCGGACCTTCGGTGGGACTTCTTTTTCGGCCGCGCGGGCGGTGGTGAATGAGTAACAGACGAGGACGCTGAGCGTGAGGACGAGCAGCGTTTGGAGCACTGGCTGGCGGGTGGTGGGGTGGGCGATCATGTGGATGCGTTGGCGCAGGGTGGGATGGTTGCGCACACATGGAGCCAACCCTGCAATGCCCGGTGGTGCGAAAAAGGTCTCCTGAATGCGGAGGAGCGTGTGCCCGTAGTCGAGTCGCTCGGTGGGCGAGAGCAAAGCGAGCGCACCGGCATCACAGCGCAGCTCGCGGTCCGCCTGAAAGCGGGAGACGACGAACCACACGAGCGGATTGAACCAATGCAGTGCCTGCACGGCGATGGCGGCCCAGTTCCAGATCAAATCATGCTGCTTTACATGCAGCAGCTCATGCAGCACGACGTGGCGCAGGCTGCGCACGTCGAAGCGGGTGTTCCAATCCTCGGGTAGCAGCAGTTTCGGCTGACGAATGCCGACCATGGCGGGCGTGGTGCCGGCGGGCATGAGGACGATGGTGACGGCTTGGCGAATGCCTGTCTGAGAGGATAGATGGGAGAGGAGAGACGGGGAGAGTTGGCGCGGGGGCGGCGACGGAGGGAGCGGTTGAAATGGCGCTGGCGGAGGAGAGCTGCCGCTAGGACGAAAAGGGAGCCGAGGAGCCAGACCGCTAGCGCGGAATGACGAATGTCGAATGACGAATGGATGAAGTGGAGAAGGCAGAGGCAGACTTGATTTCAACCACGGAAGGCACGGAATACACGGAAGATTCAGAGGCCGCAGAACTGGCTGTGGTTTGGCTGATGATGGGAGTTTTTTCGTTCTGCATCCAGGCACCGAGGCCGAAGCCAGCGGGGATGAAGGCGGGGAGCATCAGCTTGGTGCCGACGAGCATCCACAGGCCGATGCGCCAGGCGGGACTGAGACGCGTGCCGAGCATGAGGCGCAGGCCGAGTACGGCGAGGATGAGCAGGCTGGCTTCCAAAGAGGTGCGCAGGAGCCAGTGGAGGAGGGCGTCGGTGGTCATGGCGGCTTACTTTTTGAGTTTCTTCTCGGCTTGGTTCAGCACTTCACGAAGCTGGGCGAGGTCGTCTTGCGAGACATCTTTGCGATCCAGGAGTCCGGCGACGAAGGGGGTGAGGCGGCCGTTGAACACGCGGTCAAGGAAGCTGCGGCTCTCCTCGTGCTGGCACTGGTCTTGCGCCACGGCGGGGGAGTAGCGGAATTCACGGCCCACGGCTTCGACTGCGAGAGCACCCTTGTCGGCAAGGCGGCGGATGAGGCTCTGCACGGTGCGCGGCTTCCAGTGCAGGCGGCCTTCAAGGTCTTTGACCACCTCAGCGAGCGTGCTGGTGCCGAGATGCCAGAAGACATTCATGACGGTCCATTCGGCGTCGGAGATTTTCGGGGCGGGAGGAGTGGGAGCGCGGCGTGCCATGATTGGATTGCAGATGTGATCCATGGATTACGCATGTAATCCTAATGGGCAAGAACTTTTTTCAACCAGCCATTCTGGAGCCAGGAAATCGAAGAATGGCTTGCCACTGTCCCATTCCGCAGCACAAAGCATTCACACATGGAAAAACTCATCGTTCACGGCGGCGCACCGCTTAAAGGTCGCATCAACATCAGCGGCTCAAAGAACTCCTCGCTGCCGATTCTCGCGGCCACGCTGCTGACCAAGGACACCTGCACCATCCGCCGTGTGCCGGACCTGAGCGATACGAACTACATGGTACGCATCCTCGGCGAACTCGGCGCCGAAGTGGAACGTGCCAGCGGCGTCGTGGTGGTGAAGGCGGAAAAGATCAAATCCGTCGCTCCCTATGACCTTGTGCGCAAAATGCGTGCCTCCATCTGCGTGCTCGGACCCCTCACGGGTCGTTTGAAGAAATGTACCGTGTCATTGCCCGGCGGCTGCGTCATCGGCGATCGGCCGGTGGATTTGCATCTCAAAGGCCTCGAAGCGCTCGGCGCGCAGATCATTGTGGAAGGCGGCGACATCTTCGTGAACGCCAAAAAAGGCTTTAAAGGTGGTCCGATGAATCTCATGGGCAAACACGGCTCCACCGTGCTCGGCACGGACAACGTCATGATGGCCGCCGTGCTCGCCAAAGGCACCACCATCATCGAGGGCGCTGCCGCTGAGCCGGAGGTCGAGGATCTGGCGAATTTCCTCATCAAGATGGGTGCGAAAATTCAAGGCGCGGGCACGAACCGCATAACCATCGAAGGCGTGAAAGAGCTGCACGGCGCGGAGCACACCGTCATTCCAGATCGCATCGAGGCCGGCACTTTCCTCGTGGCCGGGGCGATGCTCGGCGATGGAGTCACGCTGAAGCGTGTGATGCCCGAGCACATGAAATCGGTGACCGATGCGATGATCAAATGCGGTTTCCCGCTGGAGATCACCAAGGACAGCATCACGGTGCGGCCGAATCCGAATGCCAAAGGCTTTGATCTCACCACGCTCTGCTATCCGGGTTTCCCGACTGATATGCAGGCGCAGTTTTGTGCCTTGGCCTGCGTGATCAATGACTCCAGTTCGATCACCGAGACGATTTTCCCGCAGCGCTTCATGCACGCCGCCGAAATGAAGCGCATGGGGGCCAATATCGAGATTCAAAACGCCACCGCCCGTATTCGCGGCGGTTCACAGATGAAAGGCGCTCCGGTCATGGCTTCCGACCTGCGTGCCTCCGCCGCGCTGGTGCTCGCCGGTCTGGTGGCCGAGGGCAAAACCGAGGTGCATCGCCTCTACCACATTGATCGCGGCTACGAGCATCTCGACGACAAGCTCGCCGCGCTCGGTGCGAATGTGGAGCGGGTTCAAGATCGCGGCTAAACCTGCCGCTCTGCGGTGGCGAGAGTCAGCAGCGCCTGCGCGGAGGGCGACAGCGCGCCGCCTTTCTGCCAAACGGCGGCAATCTGCCGTTGCATTTTGGGTTCGCGGATGGCGATGGCCTGAATTGTCTTCGGCAGATTCCCCGCCGCCAGTTGCGGCACCAAGGCCAGGCCGAGACCTGCGGCCACCAGTGCGCGCACGGTTTCCAGCTCGCCTCTTTCGCAGGCGATGCGTGGCTCGAAGCCCGCTTTGCGGCAGGCTTCCAGGGCCGTGTCACGCGCACGGCCTTTGTAGAAGATGAAGGACTCAGCGGCGAGCTGCTTGAGGGCGATGTCCTGCTGTTTCGCCAATGCATGCGATTTCGGCACGAGCAGCACAAAGGGCTCGGTGATGATCAATCGCGCCTCAAACGCGGTCTTGCTGGCGGGGAGCTGGAGAAAACCGATGTCGGCCAGGCCTGATTCGACACTGGTGGCCACACGCTCGGAGCTGTCCTCGATCACTTGCAGCGCCACTTGGCGATGTAGCCTGCTGAACTGTCGGATCACCTCCGGCAGCAGACACGCGCTGACACTGGGGATCGCCGCGATGACCAGTTTGCCGCCACTAAGCTGCGCCACGTCAGAGACGACGGCCTTCGCTGCCTCAGCCTGCGTGATGAGTCCCTCGGCACGCGGTAGAAAAGCTTTCCCGGCGGCGGTGAGCTGCGTTTCCTTGCGACCACGGATGAACAACGCTGCGCCCAGCTCGCCTTCGAGATTCTTCATCTGCTGGCTCAGGGCCGGCTGCGCTATGTGCAGACGCTCCGCCGCCCGCGTGAAGCTGCGCTGACGGGCGATCTCGATGAAGTAGCCGAGCTGATAGAGTTCCATGGTGCCGCATCACTATTTCCAATCCGTGGCATCGTAAAATCATCTTTTTCTTATGGCCGGGAGCCGCCATGATCCTCTCATGCGCCGACTTTGCGTCCACACCATCACCACCAAGCCTCTGAGCATTGAGGAATGCCTTGTGCAGTTTCCCAAACGCGGTGTGACCGGCATCACCATCTGGCGGCAAGCGCTGGAAGGGCGGGATCTGGGCGCTGTCGCACGTCAAACGAAGGAAGCAGGCATGAAAGTGGTCAGTTTGTGCCGTGGCGGCTTTTTTCCGGCTGCGAGCGCCGCAGGAGGCCAAACGGCCATCGACGACAATTTGAGGGCCATCGAGCAAGCGCATGCCATTGGCGCTCCGCTGATCGTGTTGGTCTGCGGTGCCGTTCCTGGGCAGCCGTTGACCGAGTCGCGCAAACAGATTGCCGATGGCATCGCTGCGGTGCTTCCGGCGGCGGAAAAGGCGGGGGTGAAGCTCGCCATTGAGCCACTGCACCCGATGTATGCCGATGATCGCAGCGCGGTGAACACGATGCGGCAGGCGCATGAGATTTGTGATACGCTGGGATCGCCGAAAGCGCTCGGGATCGCCGTGGATGTCTATCACGTCTGGTGGGATCCCGAATTGAAGGCGCAGATTGATCTCGCCGGTCAAACGGGCCGCCTGCATGCCTTTCACATCTGCGATTGGAAGACGCCCACGACCGATCTGCTCAATGATCGCGGTCTGATGGGGGAAGGCTGCATCAACATCCGCGAAATCAGCGACTGGGTCGATGCCACCGGCTTCACCGGCCATCGCGAGGTCGAAATCTTCTCGAACAAGTGGTGGGGAGTCGAGCAAAACGAATTCCTCGATCAAATCACCGCCTCCTACCAATCACTCTATCCGCAGATTGCACAGATTGATCAGATTCCTTCTGAGTAATCTGCGAAATCTGTGGACCACCCTTCTCCTTTATGAAAACACAACGAATCGGCATCATCATGAACGGCGTCACCGGACGCATGGGCACCAACCAGCACCTGATCCGCTCGATCAAGGCGATCCGCGATCAGGGCGGCCTCAAGGTCAGCGATGATCTTACCCTAATGCCTGATCCGATCCTCACGGGGCGCAATCACGACAAGCTCCAGGCGCTCGCGCAGCGCACGGGCATCACGCGTTTCACCACGGATGTGGATGCCGCGCTGGCCAACAAGGATGACGAGATCTTCTTCGACGCCTCCGGCACCTTGCAGCGTGCCGGGTTCATCGAAAAGGCGGTGCAGGCCGGAAAGGCGATCTATTGCGAGAAGCCAACAGCGGTGGAGACCAGTGAGGCGCTGCGGCTTGCCAAACTCTGTGAAGACGCGGGCGTGAAGAACGGCTGTGTGCAAGACAAGCTCTGGCTCAGTGGCATTCGAAAGTTCCGCATGCTGCGCGATCAAGGCTACTTCGGTCGCATCCTCAGCGTGCGTGGTGAGTTCGGCTACTGGGTGTTCACCGGCGAGCAAGGCGACCAGCCGGCGCAGCGTCCGTCCTGGAACTACCGCAAGGAGGACGGCGGCGGCATCATCGTCGATATGCTCTGCCACTGGCGCTACGTGATCGACAACCTGTTTGGCAAGGTGAAGGCCGTGAGCTGTATGGGGGCCACGCATCTGCCAAAGCGCATCGACGAGCGCGGCAAAGCCTATGACGCTACGAGCGATGACGCCTGCTACGCCACTTTTGAGTGCGAAGGCGGTGTCATCTGCCAGTTCAACAGCTCCTGGACCGTGCGGGTGCGCCGTGATGACCTGCTGACGATGCAGGTCGATGGCACGCACGGCAGCGCCATCGTCGGTCTGCGCAAATGCTGGGTGCAGAGCATCGGCACCACACCGCGTCCGACATGGAATCCTGACATCGACCAGCCGATTGATTTCTTCGGTGGCTGGCAGGAAGTGCCGGACACCACGACCTACGACAACGCCTTCAAGATTCAGTGGGAGGAGTTCCTCAAGCACGTCGCCGTCGGCTCGCCATTCCCTTGGACGCTGCGTGAGGGTGCCAAAGGCGTGCAACTCGCTGAACTCGGCCTGCAAAGCTGGGAGCAGCGCAAGTGGCTGCCGGTGGGCGATTTGTAAGTCGGAGCTGTTCAGAGATCAATCCATGTGCTCTCTGCTGGACGAAATGGTAATCAGCATGAAGAATGATTGAGCCACCATGAGACTTATTGATGTCCAATTAACGAACTTCCGATGTTTTGAATCGCTCGCGATTCACTTCGACCCGAAAGTGAATGTGCACGTCTTTGTAGGCGACAATGGGGCTGGGAAATCTGCCATTTTAGATGCGATTGCCCTGGGGTTAGCTCCCATTGCAAGAAAATTTGGCCAAACGCCGGGTGGTAAGAAGCGTGGTTTGCTCGACATCATGGAAAGCCCACAGCATGCCAATTCAGTTGCAGCAGCATTGGATGGCACACCAGAAAAGCCGTTTTGCCACTTGCTCTTTAGCGGCCGCCTGAATGGCTCAGTAGTGAATTGGGATACGCATCTCCTCCGCGACAAATCAAAGCGGACGAAATCCATGCTTCCGCAGCTAATTGGTTATAAGCAACTCCACGAGGCTTTAGATGAAGATGTCTTTCAGGTGGCGGAACGCACTGGCGGTAGCATACCAGTGTTTGCTTACTACGGGACCAGCCGAGCCGTAATTGACATCCCGCAGCGGCAGCGCAGCTTTCAAAACGGCTTCACAAGAGTTGCAGGACTCAAATATGCACTCGATCCGGTTAGTCGATTCAAAGACGCTTTCGAATGGTTTTTTGCGATGGAACGAGATGAACTGGCGACACAAAACGAAAAGCAGGATCATCGTTTCAAACTGCCGGTTCTTGAGGCTGTGCGTAACGCAATCCTGTCCATGCTCCCTGAGTTCAGTCGGCCTCGAATTACGAGGCATCCACTTCATTTCGCACTAAGTCGAAGAAATTTAGATGGTTCAATAACCGATCTTTATGCCGAACAGTTAAGCGATGGTTATCGGACCATGTTGGCTTTGGTCATGGACTTCGCTCGCCGATTGGCGCAGGCGAACCCCCATCTGGAAAACCCGCTTGCCTCTGAAGCTATTCTTCTCATCGACGAGGTCGATCTGCACCTTCACCCGCTTTGGCAGCAAAAGATCGTTCCCAGTTTGGAGCAGACATTCCCCAATACCCAGATCATCCTGACCACCCATAGCCAGGAAGTTCTCACGACAGTCCGTGCAGAATGCATTTCCATCGTTCGAGATGGCAAAATTTACCCATGCGCGATGCCGACGTATGGAGCACGCAGCCCTGAGGTGGCCGCTGAAGTGATGGGAGTGCAGAGCTTACGCCCTCCTAAAAATGAGGTGGCACAAACGGTAACCCAATTGTTTGCCGCCATTGATGCGGGTAACTTGGACAACGTTCGTTCGCATCGCCAATTTCTCGCTGATTGGGCGCAGGGTTATCCCGAGCCAGATCTAATGCGCGCCGATCTACTCATTCGCCGTCTTGAATCGAAGCTGCGTCCAACACCCTGATGGCATAGTATGAAGCGCATTCGCAAATCTGAGCTAGAGCCGCCTGCGTTGACGGCATACAAAGACCGTTTTCAGCATGCCCCAACTCAGCAAACTTGGGCAAAATTCAAAACGCAGGCGCTGCGGCGGAACAACATCAAAGATCAGCTTCGACATGATCAGCGCGGGCTGTGCTGCTACTGCGAAAACACCCTCCTCCCTGATGATGAGTCGGTCGAGCACTTCATCGCACGGAACGTCGATCACAATCTTGAGCTGGAGTGGTCCAATTTTCTGCTCTGCTGCCTGGGTGGTGAGAGACCTTTGTCGGAGGAAATCGCAGACGGGGCATCCCGCTATGAGCCAGGGGGAACGAAGACCTGTGGGCACGCCAAACTTGCGTCCTCCGCCATCATCTTGAACCCACTCGCCATTCCCGCATTCCCACGGCTTTTCTGTGTGCGCTCAGAGTCCAGTGAAATCATCGCTGATGAAGACAAATGCAACGAAGCGGGGATTGATCCGCTGTTGGTGTCGGACACCATTGAAAAGCTCGGCTTGCAAACCGGCAGGCTCAATCGGGCGCGGCAGGCAATCATGGAGACTTTGACCTTGCAGCTGACTGAGGATGCTGCGGATGCCCCCTTTTCAGTTGATCGAGAGCGGCGTCTAGCTGCCGAACAAATTCCCAAGGCAGGTGTGTTGCCTGGATTTTTCACCACCATTAGATTTTTTCTTGGAGATGGTGGTGAGGAATATCTTCAATCCATTCAATACCAAGGTTGATTGATGTCCGACCACCCGCTGCTACGCCTACTGCCGAAATCCACCGACTGCTCCAATGACGAGCTGCTGGCGGCGTTTCTCGACTATGTGGCGGAGAAGAAACTGGAGCTGTATCCCGCGCAGGAGGAGGCGATCCTGGAGCTGTTCGATGATCGCAATGTGATCCTCAATACGCCGACGGGATCGGGCAAATCGCTGGTGGCGCTGGCACTGCATTTCCGCTCGCTGGCGCAGGGACGCCGTTCCGTTTACACCTGCCCGATCAAGGCGCTGGTAAATGAGAAGTTTCTGGCGCTGTGTCGTGACTTCGGGCCAGATAACGTCGGCATGGCGACTGGTGATGCTACGGTGAATCGCGATGCACCGATCCTGTGCTGCACAGCGGAGATTCTGGCGAACTACGCGCTGAGAGATGGTGCGGCGGCACCGTTTCGCGAGGTGATCATGGATGAGTTTCATTACTACTCGGACCGGGAACGTGGTGTGGCTTGGCAGGTGCCGCTGCTGACCATGAGCGCGTCGCGCTTCCTCATCATGTCCGCCACGATGGGCGGGTCGGAATTTTTCAAGGAGGGGATCACACGTCTGACGAAAACGGAGACGACGGTGGTGGCTGCGTATGAGCGGCCGGTGCCGCTGGAGTTCAGCTATGTGCAGACGTCGGTGGATGTGACCTTGCAGGAGCTGATCACCGCGAACAAAGCTCCGGTGTATCTCGTGCATTTCAGTCAGAACGATGCCGCGCAGGCGGCGCAGGATTTGATGAGCCTGAACTTCTGCTCGGCGGCGGAAAAGGCGGCGATCAAAGAGGTGATGGCGGGGGCGAAGTTCACCAGCCCGTATGGCAAGGAGGTGAAGAAGTATCTCAGCCACGGCGTCGGCATTCATCATGCGGGTTTGCTGCCGAAGTATCGCGTGCTGGTAGAGAAATTGGCGCAGCAGGGGCTGCTGAAGGTCATTTGCGGCACGGACACTCTCGGCGTCGGCGTGAATGTGCCGATCCGCACGGTGCTGCTGACGCGCCTCAGCAAATATGGTGGAGAAAAGGTGGCGACGCTGAGTGCGCGTGATTTTCATCAGATTACCGGTCGTGCGGGCCGTCGTGGTTATGACGATGTGGGCTATGTCGTCTGTCAGGCACCAGAGCACGTCGTTGAGAATGCGAAGATGGAGGCGAAGGCCGCTGGCGACGTGAAGAAGATGCGCAAGATGGTCAAAAAGAAGGCACCTGAAGGCTTTGTGGGCTGGAATGAAGACACCTTCAAGAAGCTGCAAAACGCCACGCCCGAGCCGCTGGTATCGCGCTTTCAAGTCTCGCATGGGATGCTGCTGCAAGTGCTCAGTAGGGCAGGCGATGCCTGCGCGGCGATGCGGCAGTTGATTGCAGACTCGCATGATTCGCTGAAGGCCAAGCAGCAGCATGTGAAGCGGGCGTGGCAGTTGTTTCGCGCACTGGTGCAGCGCAAGATCGTCGAGATCATCCCCACGTCGCAGCGTGACGCCGCTGGCACCAAGCTGCGGCTCAATGTGGCGCTGCAGGACGACTTCTCGCTCAATCACACGCTCTCGCTCTATCTCATCGACACGCTGGCGCTGATTGATCCCGCCTCACCGACCTACGCAGCGGATGTGATGACCTTGTGCGAGTCTATTCTCGAAAACCCGGACATCATCCTGCGGCGTCAGCTCGATGCACTGAAGACCGAGGCGATGACGGCGATGAAGGACGAAGGCGTGCCGTTTGAGGAGCGCATCGCGAAGCTGGAGGAACTGGAATACCCGAAACCCTGCCGCGATTTCATTTACAACACCTTTAATGCCTTCAGCGAAGCGCATCCGTGGGTCGGACAGGAAAACATCCGGCCCAAGAGCATCGCCCGCGAGATGTTCGAGAACTTCCGCACCTTCGCCGACTACATCAACGACTACGAGCTGCACCGCGCCGAAGGCGTGCTGCTGCGGCATCTATCCAACGCTTACAAAGTGCTGGCGCAGACGGTGCCGGACAGTTTCAAGACGGAGGCGGTGCAGGAGATGGAGGCGTGGATTGCTGGAGTGCTGCGTGGCACGGATTCGAGCCTGCTGGATGAATGGGAACGACTGCGTGATCCGAACTACCAGCCGGACGCGAAGAAAGAACAACCCGAGGAAGCACCCGACATCACGCGGAACAAGCGGGAGTTCACCGCGCTCATCCGCACGGAGATTTTTCGTTTTCTACAGCAGCTCACCCTCGGCAAAATCGAACTGGCCGCGTTGGAGGACTACTATGTGGAGCATGAACGTATCCGCCTGGACAATGAGGCCCGCAATGGCCGCCATACCTATGTAGAACCGTCTGCGGACGGCCAGACGTGGCGGGTATGTCAGGTGCTCGTTGATCCGGATGAGCTGAACGATTGGCAGATTGAATTCACCGTTGATTTGGCCCAGGCGCGGGAGGAAGGAAAGCCGACGCTGGTGTTTGGAGCGTTTGGCAAAGTTGGGCAGCGCTACTGAAATACGTGCTCGCTTTTGTGGCGCGGTCATTCAAAATGTGTGCATGGCCCAATACACTGTTCAGCCCGGCGACAATCCTTCGAAAATTGCCAGCAAGTTTGGCATGACCCTCGCGAAGTTTCAAAAATTGAACCCCGATCTGGTCGAGTGGGGATCGGGCAAATGGAAGGTGCTGTTTCCTGGACAGATCGTGAATGTCAGCGGGGAGGTGACTGGGCTGCCGGTGGATTCGGGAGCCAGTGCGCCGACGAGTTTTGCCGCGCCGCCGCCGTGGATGCAGATCGCCATCATGGAGGTGGGCGTGCAGGAGTGGGCGCAGGGAGACAACCCGCGCATCCTCGAATACCTGCGCAGTTGCGGCATCAGCGGCAGTCTGCTGAAGGACGAGACGGCCTGGTGCGCCGCTTTCGTGAACTGGTGTGTGTTGCGCTCCGGCTACCAGCCGCAGGGCAGTGCCAAAGTCTCCGATTGGTGGCGCTGGGGTCGCCCCGTGGCCGCCACGTATGGGGCGATCTGCATTTTACAGCCGTTGACCACGGATCAGGCCAGCAGCGGCCACATCGGCTTCCTGCATGCCATGGATGCCACCAACGTGTGGCTGCTCAGCGGCAACTCGAAGAATCAGGTGCGCATCTCCGCGTATCCGAAGAGCAAGCTTATTCACAACGCGCCTTATCGCTGGGCCTTTTGATCCCTGCTCAATCGCGGAGACAGTGTTGAAAACGGCCATGGGTCGCGGCGGTGCGCCACCCTATGGCATCGGCTACGACGCCATCGTGCCGAAAGAAAGTGAGTGCGAGAATCTGCTCGTCACCTTTGCCCTCAGCGCGACTCACACCGCCTTCAGCAGCATCCGCATGGAGCCAGTCTTCATGTGCAGCAGCCAAAGCGCGGCCACGGCGGCGGTGCTGGCGATGGATGACCACGTTCCAGTGCAGCAGGTGGACTATGCGAAACTGAAAGCCCGCCTGGAGCAGGACGGGCAAGTGCTGGAATGGTCTGTGAAGACAAAAGCTCGCTGAGGAAACACGGGTTTACACCGCAGAGCACCTGAACTCAAGGCGGCTTGATGGTGGGACAGAGAGTAACTTCAGCAGATTCATGGAGGCCAACAGATTCATTCCAAAAGCCAATCTGCTGGCCTACCTGAATCTGCTGGAGCTTATCTGAGCTTCGGAGGTCAGCCGAAGTTATTCGGGAGGATAGAAAACCGCAGAGATGAGTTTTAAGATGGTCTTCTCTGCGGTTTTCCAAGCTCTGCGGTGCGTTGATCTGTTTGGCGCTTCTTTAAAAGCGCTGTTGCAGCCATTTTCTCCGAATCGCTTCGCCAAAATTCTGAATACAACCGCAAGAAGCGGATTTTCCCAAGGCGCTGCCTGCTTATGATGAGACGATATGAAACCTGCGTCATCTATCCAGCCAGCGAAGCGGCAGCGCTATGCCGCCGTCTTGCAGCGTGATGCCGGGGCGGACGGGCTGTTCGTCTATGCGGTGAGGACCACGGGCGTCTATTGTCGGCCTGCCTGTGCGGCACGGCAGCCGCGCCGGGAGAATGTGCGCTTTCATGCGACCTGCACGGAGGCGGAGCGGGCCGGCTTCCGCGCCTGCAAACGCTGCCAGCCGAATGGGCCGACTTTGCAGAATGACCACGCCGTTAGGATCGCCGGGGTGCATCGCCGGAATGATGTGAGTTAGAGGGCGGTTGAGGTTGATGGTTATGTTGAGACCAGAAGTGATCCCAGCGTGAGGCTGTGAGGTAGAGCGCACGCAATGAGATGAGGGCATCGCTCGCGGCAATACTCCAGCGCATGCCGCTCTGACACATGCGTTGCTTGATGAGTGTCTTGCACGCGGCTTCGGTGACACCACTGCCGA
>Ga0209702_10006301_pt1 | contig 15368 bp, 10 predicted proteins | sample FRY01_FD_187210 | JGI IMG/M metagenome (GOLD analysis project Ga0209702, IMG submission 187210) | Freshwater microbial communities from Lake Fryxell liftoff mats and glacier meltwater in Antarctica - FRY-01 (SPAdes) (version 2) | ecosystem: Environmental > Aquatic > Freshwater > Ice > Glacier... | reverse complement strand
GGACGTGGTTGAACGGTTTGTGGAGGCCGACGAGGACGAAGACATTGCAGCCAGGATGCGGAGCCTAGCCAAGGAGTTGGCAATTCCGCGGGCCGTTCTGGTGCTCATGTTTAGATGTATGTCTGGGACCGCCATTTCGCGGTTCTTGTACGACGCGGACAAAGACGCCGACAAGGCGTTCCAAGAACTACGCGCCCGTTTCAAACACCCATGCGTGGCAGGCAATTATATGGAGCGTCTTTCGGAGTAGATCCAATCCTCTGCAGTGCGCCATTTCATTTGCGCGACCCCTTCCTGGACTTGGATCTGGATCTTGACCTGCTCCTTGCCTGGTCTCCCATGTCTGATGTGCCGTCGACCGCTGCGGCGCCTCGCTTGAGCATCATTCTTGACTTCTTGGTGGCCTCCTGACGCGCTGCCACCTCACGCCTACCCCTAAGTACAGACTCCCAGTCGGCTTTCAAGGGTGCTGGCACCGGCGCGCTGTATCTATGGTACCGGCCTTCAGGCAGCTCAGCTCCCACGAAGGACTGGATCAGGCTGGCAATACCTGGGGGAAACACCCGCTCCTTATTGGTGAAGTACAGTCTGGCGAGTCGAGCACCGAGATCCGCCTCCATCGCCTGCTCCGAGCCGTCGTCCACGACGTGCTTCTCCACGGGGACGAAATTTCGAAACCGAAACCCCCCCTCCTCATTATCAAGCTCCGGCGTATTCACGTAACTACCGAGTATGACATCGAAGCTGCGGGCCGACACTAGTGTGGGCACCACAATCTCGCTAGCCAACAAGTACATGACTGACTTGACCTGGTCAGAATTGATGAGCACTCGAATGAAGTCGATCTTGGGTTTCCCTAGTTCTTTCCATGTTTCCAGGGTGTCTCGCATGGAACGTTTTTGCAATAGCTGCATGGCTCCCTCGTTGACAAGGAGCTGGAAGTTCATGCCATGGTTGGCGACCTTTACGGCCCGCAAAAATGACTCCACCAAGTCGTTGGCAACATCGGTGGACATGGACAAGTGTATGTACATCTTCCCTGGTTCTTCGGATCTGCGGAAATAGACATCCACTTTCGAACGGTTGCCTGTGCGGAAGTCCACGATATTCCTGATCTTGATGCGGTTCCTCGGGCCCTCGGCGTCATAGGCCAAACTCGAGAACAATCTGTGGAGAGAAGAATCTGATTTCAGGGGGAGTGCGGGGATCATGGACATGTTTTGGCGGTTGCTCCACAGCCGGCTAAATTGGCCGCACGCATAACGGAGGCCTCGCAGTGCTGGGATAAGCTTGGCCCTGCGCGCGCGCGATGGTCCAGCTCCTTTCAAAACGGACGGCGCCTATGCACGTGCAAAGCGGGAGTTGTACCAGAAACACTCGAGACCTTGTTTCCGAGGGGCCCAAAATCATCAACGCCATCAGGCTGGCAACCAGTCTCTGCCCTTTGGCTTTGCTTGAAAGACAGGTGAACAAGCCGGATTACGCTCGTAAAAGCAAGAACGCAGAGGCCCAGCTCGCCGCGTTGAGGAAATACCTGGCGGCGGGCGAGGCGGGAATCATGTTCAGCCTGAACGATTGGGCTCAGCCCGCAAACCTGAAGCGGCTATACACCCTATTTTTGAGTACTGTAGCGCATGATGCCATCCAATTGGTCAAGGCCGGTCCGAGCGGCTCAGTTGGAGTGGCGAGCAAACGGGCCTACGGAACTCCAGGGGGGGTCCGGTCTTGATCCCACACCCGGCCCCGTCCCGGTTTTGTCGTCATTGTTGGTATCGGCAACGCAAGTCTTTTTGCGACTCCCGCCAGCTGTGGACCAAAGGTGTCCCACTTTCACATGAAATTGGCATGGGGGTCCGCGATATCGGCTTCCTGTTTGTTGCATTTTTACCCAAGGAGTAAAGTAAGGCCCGGACTGTACGTGCTTCTTCGCAAGCGAGACTGCATTCGTGCGCACACGCGGGTTGCCCGACCGCAGCAGGGAGCGGCGTGCTGTGGTTGGTGTGTTTGCCGCCGCTGGTACGCGATTCGGCGAGGCGCTTCTGGGCGTGGACAGCCACGGCACCAGCTCCGATTGCCAGTTCCCCAGACGAACGCGCTCAAAGTGGCACTCCGCCGGCTGTTTTACAGCCCTGCCCCGCAGCAATGCAACCACGACCCGTCGCCTTTCCAGTTGGACAAGTTGGACGAAAACCTTTGAATTTTGGCCTCCGTCACACTGGTGTCCAGACGTTCAAGTTTGCCGTCCAGAGCAGCCACAACCGTGTCGGTGAGCTTGTCATACGGCACGACACTGAATCGCTCGAACCATTGCACCAATTGGCGCACATGCTCCGAAGACGGCGCGTCCTCGACAACGGTGATCAAATGCGGGAAATTGAGCAAGTACGCCAGACGGTGCAAGCCGAAGGAGACCGGCTCGGCGTAGTAATGCGGGACGACTACCACTTTGGTGCGATAGAGCATTTGGCGGAGCTCTTCGTCCCACAGAGTCTGGGAGTACACCAGGGTGCATCCTGGTTTCCGCGAGGCCAGCTCGTTCATGATCATGGAGCGCCTCTCGTTCATGGTTCCAAACTGCAACACGTCAACGTCTCTTACGGAAGGCACGGCCGCCGGCAGTGCGGGCACGTAAAACGATCCAAACATGACCGGCAGAATGCGCATTTTCTCCGCCGGAACCCCGAACCACGTCTGCAGGTAGTTGTAATCCACATTGTCCATGCACCAGATCCAGTCTGCCGTGTCGTAGAGACGCTTGTTCTTTGCAAACTGCTCGTGGAAAAACCACCCCAGCGGCTGCTCCGTGGACACAATGATCAATGGCACGCTCGGAATAGGATCGCACGAGTGAATACAGATCTGGACAGTGCATGAAGACTTGTCCTCCACCATGGCATGCCCGGCATTTGTGAGCCATTTCTCCAGCAGCACCTTGGTCTGTCCAAAAAGGCGCAGTGGCACGTGCACGTACACATTCTGGCGGCCTGTGAAACAGTCTCCAAACGACAGCAGGGACTCCATCCGTACGCGAGTTGAACTGGTTGCGGGGTTACGCCAAACCCCTTCCCCCGAACGCGACATGGTTCGGAGCAAACCTTGCCGCAGGTCCTCCGCGTACCGTCCCGGCCCAGAGTTCCGAAAGAGCCGGCTCTTTTGCTTTGGACACCGGGAGTTGTTGGCGATTGTACGAGAAATATATTTACAAAACGCAAAAGAGCCGGCTCTTTTCGATCCCTGTCCCGGCCAGACCTCTGATTCGCCTTCCGCTACCATAACGAATACGAAGCAGTGGGAGGCTACATGGCTGGGGCGTGAAGTGTACCACACCATGGAAAGGGGCGTGTATTCCCCGGAGCAGCTGAGCTACGCCACCGCGCCGGGCACAGCTGCGTCCAGGGCGCAGAGGCCCTGCTCCCAGGCGGGCCAAATCATGTCCAGCACTGCTTGGTTGTTGCGGTAGTACGCGATCGTTCGTCGCAGGCCCTCCGCAAAGGCGACTTTTGGCTGCCAGAATAGCCCGCGGAGTTTGGCATCGGACACCCAGTACCTGCGGTCGTTAAAGGCCCTGTCCTCCACGTGCTCCAACGCGCGAGCGGTGCCAAGCGCGTCCTGGACTGCTCGCGCCACCTCCATGACGCTCAGCTCGTCGGTGGATGCGATGTTATACACCTCCCCCGCGACCCCGCACGAAAGCACGCTCGAAACGCCCGTGCACGCATCGTCGACGTACACAAAATGGCGCGTCTGCTGCCCGGTGCCCTGCACCTGCAGGGGGAGGTCGCAGAGCGAGCGCAAGATGAAGCGGGGAATGACTTTTTCTGGGAACTGGCGCGGCCCAAAGATGTTGTTCGCGCGCACGACCACCGCGGGCAGCGAAAAGGAAACGCAGTACGCGTGGACCAAGGCTTCGGCTCCGACTTTGGACGCGGCGTAAGGGTTCGTGGGGAGCAGGACCCGGTCCTCTGCCATGCCCTCCGTTTCGTCGGCTTTCGTTTCGCCGTACACCTCGTCAGTGGAAATGTGGACGAATCGTTTGATTTGGGACATGCGGGATCGCACTGCCTCCAGCACCACGTGGGTCCCCAGCACATTCACCGCCGTGAACCGCGTGGACATGGTGTACGAGGAGTCCACGTGGGTTTCGGCGGCGAAATGGACGACGGTGTCCACGTGGGGATGCGCGTCCAAGACCCCGCCAAACATCGCTTCGTCCAGGATGTCCCCCTTGACGAGCTTGACATGGGCAAGCCCCTCGATGTGTTTTTCGGACGCGCTGGGCGTCAGCAGGTCAAACACGACACACGGAACCCCGCAGCGACTCAGATGGCGCACAAAGTTGGACCCAATGAAACCAGCGCCTCCGGTGACCAGCACGCCCTTGGGTATGAACTGTTTGCGCAGCAACGGCTGGTTGGGGCCGAACAAGCCCTGGATCGCCGCCGCGGCGTGTGGCACTCTCCCCGGAAACCTGCCGCATAATTTCTCAGCGCTTAGCGCGTTGTTGGACCGCTTTGCAATCACGGCAGTGGCGTCGTGTTCTTCCATGCCCATGGTGTGGAACTGGAACAGGGGGTCCACCATGTGCCGGTAAGCCAGCAAGAGCTCGGCGTGGGACACTGGGCCTGGGTTCACGAAGTTGTAGATGCCAGCGTCCCCGGACTCCATCATCTCCACGGCCAGCGGCAGCAGGGTTGGCAACACGGTGACCGAATTGGGCACGTCCACGATTTTAGGGTAGTTGGCTATTTTCGTCAAAAAGCACCGAGCCGCGCCGTCGGCTGTGATGGGCATGCGCACACGCAGTAGTAAATGGCCGGGAAGGCGTGCGATTTCCCCTTCGGCCAGCGCTTTGGTGTGGGAGTAGTATGACTTTGTGAAATTCGGCGAGTCGGTTTCTGTGAATCCCGGGCCGCCAATGGCATGGGCGTCGTCGTACTCAAAAATGCACCCGGTCCCGAAATTGGTGACGTGAATGCCCAAGCGTGCACACTCCTTCGCCACATGGATGGTGCCGGTCACATTCACACGGAACGTTTCCTGGCGATGACTTTCGCACCAGTCCACGTTGGGGCGGCCGGTGATCCCCGCGGCCAGTACAACCCGATCAGGGCGCACGCGCTCCAGCTCGTCCGTGACCTGTTCCAAGTCTTCCAGCCGCGAGCTGGCTTCTAAAACAGTGTGCCGCTCGCGGAGCAGCCCGGTCATCATGCCACCTATCCAACCCGTCGATCCAAACAGCAATACTCGCATTCCCCGTGGAACAAACAGAGAATATTGCGTGTAGCACCAGCTTTGGACATGGTACTGCTGTCAACACACACACACCACGCCCCCCCTGCCGCATCCGGCAGCACCCCCGGCGCCCGGACTGGGCCTTGGAAGGCGGTTGGGTGAGATTGCCATGATGTCCCGGGAGGCCGAAACCTCCAAGGGCTGTTCCCCGGAGGAGTGGTGTTCATTCAACATCAATCAACCACGGTTGCTTCCGAGTCCTCAGCATCGGGCTCCGTGTCCGAGTCGTCCGACAGGGCTTGGAGGATGAGGGCCAGGGCCGGTGGCGAGAGTTTGCGGGGGACGGGTTCGGGGCGCGGCCGCTTCCATCGGCCGGCCTTCCAGGGACCCAGACACGGGGGGATACACATTCGGTCGCCGTATACGGCCGACATTGCCTGTAGATCTGCAATCAAGTCATGTAGTCTGACGGAGGCAGGGTGCATCCCGGGCGGCTGTCCCAACAGCCTCCACAAAGATGTCCGCAGCAGGCGCAGTATGGAGGCAGCCGGCGCGCCGTGTCGCACGCCGCCCACCCGCACTTCCTCCACAAACCGCAGAAAGGCTTGGAGCCCGGTGAGGGGTGCCGCGCCTTGCAAGAAGGCGCGGGACAGCTCTGTAACGGAGGGCATGGTGGGTTTTTGTGTCTTGGCTTCCGAGGCCCGGTGCTCCCCCAGGAACGTCCCCGGAATATTCTGGTCACACACGTCACGCACACGACGCCCGGTCCGCGTCCTGCTTGCTTCCTTGGACATCATGCAAGTTGCTGTGGAGTGTATTGTCGGGCAACAGGTGTTGGGGTGCGAAACCGCGGCCGTGGTCGCCGACCAGGGACCCGCGGGCCAAACGCGTCCACTTGCGCCATGTGGCGTGATTGCGCTGCCCGTCCTCCGCAGACGTACGTGTTGTTGAAGCTTTCGCGAGTCGGCAGGCTGTGCAGCGAGTGCATGTAGCGGCCCTGCACAGCTCCAGCAGTGTAGCAGGGGTGTATGGTTGGCTTCCGAGGCCCGCCCGCGGCTCCTCACAGGCCGATACCCGCAAACTGCCGACTGCTCCCTCACGTGCGTGTACCAACAAGGTACTGCTGCGCACAATGGGGGCAAGCTTCCATAGCTGCACCGGCTTGGCTCCAACGCCCAGCAGGATGCCACATGCGCGTCAAGCCCCGGGCCAGCATCCGAGGACCTGCAGATGGTGCCGGGACCCTTCACCCACCCAGGGCCCGTTTTCACAGACGGTTCCAGGAAGAAGGAGCAGTACGTTGCCGACGTCAAGGACGGGTCTGGGATTTGTGTGTCCAACGCACTGCCCACAATGGCCGTGGACAGGGACGAGCAGGAGCACCTTGTCATTCGCGTCCACAATATCTCGGTCAGCTTGAACACAGGCTTGCCGCGCCGTCAGAGGTCTTTTTCCGGAATTCACAGAGTTTGCGTTGTGCATTCAAGGTTTCGCAACGGCCCAAAGACCAAGGCTGTCCGAGCCCGAGCTCATTTCTAGATTATGCGGGCGCCGTAAACTAAAACTCCCGCAGCCTGGGGGTCATAAACGCAGACTTCCGCAACCTGGGCGCCATAAACTCAGACTCCGCATAAGATTCGCCCATGGGCCAGCCCGCCGCACGGCTTGCCTTGGGAGTCGGTGATTTGGAATAATGTCGCGGCAGAGGGCGCCTTGTGTTCTTGGACACGCCCCTGCGAGAACGTCCTCCTGCGGACGGTCTCAAACTTTGAAGCTGGGTAAGCTGGGTAAACAGGTTGTCCCGAGTTGTGGTCGTGCCCGACATGGTAGCCCGGACCGTGGGGATAGCTGTTTGGTCAGATGCAATTGCCTGATTCGCAAGTACATCATAGTGTTCGCCCGCATCTCCTACTGCCTGTACGGCGCCGCCTTCCGTGAAGAACGTGTCCTGCAACTGCGGGTAACCAGCGAGTTTCGATTCCCTGCCCCGGGCAATGGGGCTCTTGCTGACCTTCTTCCGCTGTTCGTTCATTGCCACAATTAGCGCCTTTACACACTCCGTGCGCAACGTGACGATCTCGCGGGCCAATTTCGTCCCAGATTCAGGAGGTGTTCCTGCGTTGACTACCACGGCTATTGCCGCGATTCGGTCTACGCTAGCAAGCACGTCTTTGGAAAGCAACGAGTAGGACGTGAGGAACGGCAGGCCGCTCACCCGCAGGTTGGCAATAAACGTACGGCGCATTTCAAGTATTTTTTGTACAAGCAAGTTTCCGTCTGATTCGAAAACCTGAACCAGGTTTTTGGTGAGCAAGTTGACTATGTCGGGATCAGCGTATTCTTCTACCCGCATGAAAATAGCCGAGCCGCGCATCCTTTGTATCTCATCAACCATGTCCTCCAAGAATTGTTTCAGGAGGAGCCCCTCGTTTCTTATTTGGCGGGAAACATCAAGCATTCCGATGAACTTGCTTGTCTCTGGCAACAGGTATGCCTGGTAAGGGAAAGGAAATGCTGTCAGACCAGCCTTTGATGCAAGGTTTTCGTACTGTGCCTGCAACTGCTCTACTGTGTCTTTTGCAGGCAAAGTTTGATCCTTCAGCTCCAATGTAAAGTTTGCCCTTTTCTTTGCACTCTTCGCCTGCAATTCTTCCACGAAGGTCATGCCAGGTGGCTTCGCTACAGCTGTGGCGGAAGCTGCGGCCGAGGATCTACTTGGTTTTGCTGTTAACCGGGTGGTGAAGGTTGCCATGCTGCCTGATTTCTCTTCAACCGGGTCTCCGCTTCTGGTGTCCGTGCAAAAGACGCGGTAACCCGGATTTGCGGCGCAAAATATTTGTGGACCGGACGCGGTGAAGTCTCCGCCGCCTTGAAGTTTTAACTCTGTCAGCTTTTGCGCCCTATTGTTCACCAGACTTTGTTTGCCGTCCACGAACCAAGATGATTTCAGCGTAGGACGCTTTTCCCCGGGTTTCGGCTTAAACACAGCCTCCTCGGCTTGTAGTCTTTGACGTAACGCTGTAATGCCGGCGGTGTACTCTGATTCAATGTCGTCAAACGCCTGTTTGTAACTTGCAAAGGGAAGGTTCGATTGGTAGTAGTTTGGAAACTTCATCAAGAATGTGTTCTCCGCCTGCTCCCGCTTTCTTTTGTCCTGCGCTTTCGTGCTGAAAAAGTCTGGTTCTGTTTCGTGCAAGTCGTAATAAAAACTAATTGTCTTGTCTTCTGTCATGATCGTCTCGCTGGCCCTCGTTCCAAACACAGACTCACGTATCATTCTGTTCCGGAATGCAGATACTCCAAACCTGGATTTTACAAACGTATTGATTTTGGCAGTAAACGCCTCTACAAGCTTTTCTGCATCTTTGAAATGGTTGTCCTCGGCCAAGTCGCCGTTAACAAAGTCTCTGGCCAGAGTGTTTTTGCCCGCCAGTTTCGCCACCAAGCACAGCGCTTCGTTCAGTGACAAGCTGCCTACTAGATCCTTGCGGTAGTTCAAACGTGGACACATATCCTTCCCCAATTCCAAGGCGGTGTCGTGAATGATGTTCAGAAGCAACTCGCTACGATCGTTTGCCCTTGGCAGCAAATGTGTTTTGAATACGTTAGGTATCCCTGAAATTTTCGGCCGCTGCGCACCCAAAAATAATTGCAAGTCCCGTCGGTTCATGTCATAGCTCAGTTCTGGGATAGGCATGGACGCGTCTTTGACCTCCTCGAGTTCGGCCGAAGCAGAACCGTATTGCTCTTCCATTGTCCTCAGCTTGCGCTGCAGCTCTTTGATTTGTTCAATCTCGGCAGCGCAAAGCGCCGCGCCGCTCGCCAGCTCCTGTCGACGATGTGATTGGATGTTTTTGAGCATGTGTTCCTCTTGTTTATCCAAGCCCGCGGACTCGGAGATGTTGAAGTGTTTCCTGTACTCGAGTTCGATCTGCCTGTACAACTGGTCCGGGTCCCTGGCATCATCCGCCCGGCCTGGTATGCTCATTTGCCAATTGGAGTACTCTTTGAGCGTGGCGTTCCTTTGTCTTTCAAGCTCCACAATGTCATCGGGCATGCCGCCGATGTCTCCGCTTCTATTAGCCAGCCTGGCAATCACTCCCCACGCTTGGCCAATCAACCCTTCGGCGTCTTTGAAATTTGTCAGCGTGCGCGCTTGAGATAAAGAGGGTACCTTTAATTGATGCTGAATCTTCCGTGACATTTCCAGGAACGTGGCCAAATAACTCTTGAACTTCGCGGCGAATCCCGCGGATGTTTCAAAACGTTCAAGCTTGTTCCTCAGGTCCGCGTTGATCCTCTCTAAATTGGCCTCTTTGCGCTTTGCCGTGCTGCGTTCCATTTGCAAGGCGGAATCCATGTCCATGCTTCTTGCTTGCGCTGAATGCACCTTTGCGTCACAGCTCGCCGCCTCGGAATGCACGAATTGCTGCATGGCGTTCAGCCTCATTGTGTCGACGCTTGTACGTTGAGCCTGTTTAGTCAAGGCCTTGACGTCCTCTCTCACCCTGGCTAGATTCGTCTTGCAATTGCCGTCCACCTTAGCTGTCGCGGCTATTTTAGTCAGCTGCACAGTAGCATCCTCAAGCTGCTTCTTGGCGTGGAGCAAGTCCTTTTGCAGTCTGGTCACCAGCGTTTGAGCGTCCTTTGCCTGTGTGCGGGCGAGCTGCGACTCCTTGCCCGCCTGAGTGAATTGCGAACGCGAGTCCTGGGCCTGCTTTCTGAACGTTTCCACATCCAGGGCAGCAGCTTGCAGGCCCCTTATTGCCGCTTCGTTGCCTGTTTTTGCCGCGTACAACTGTTCCCCCAACTCCCGGGCATGTTCGCGCCCTTCTTCCAATTCCCGATAAAAAGCCGCACTGAGAGGCACTTTGGCGGGCGCGGCTCCATCCATAGCTCCTTCTTCCGGGCTCGCAACGGCTGTTTCGATCTTATTCCGGAGCTCATCTGCCTCCTTCATGTCATGCTTGAACTGCAACATGGCCCCTGCCACGATGTCCAACAAGGGCGTGCAGGCGACTGTAGGCCGGCGCGTCACTTTGTCGTAAGATACTTGGACGACGTTTTTGAAGCTGGTTAAACATTCGGGGGCCACGATGTTGTACTTCCTGTCCAGCTTGCTCTCGTTTTTTGATTTTAGCAATGTGCTGAACGCCTCGATGTCCTTGGTTACCTTAAGCAATTTATCCATGTTGCGAATGCAAGTTGCGCGGTCGGTGGACTCCCGGTCAGCGTCTTGAAACACGCGGTAGAGTGCATCAAGTTGCCCCGTGCTCGGTTTGGAGATCAACACGTAGTCGTCCAGCACGTGGCCGACCCACTTGTACGGCTGGTATATCTGGGCACTGTCGACGATGTACTTGCTCAGCATTTGGCGCTGCTTGGCGAATCGCAGCTGGGGGTCCGCTTCCGACGCCATCTCTTGCGCTACATCGTACGAGAGAACCAACCTCGGGTACACGTTTGGGAATTCGCATTTGAGCTCATAGCTGCCATACACGTTTGCGTAGGATTGCAGCACGGTCGTGTACAGGTACTGCAAGACCGGTAACAGGCTGTCGCCGACGCGCGGATCTCCACTAACTCTTTTGTCTTCGAGCTCCCAGTTGAATCCCGACAGGCCCGATAAATCCACGCGCACACTTTGAAGCCGATCGGTACCACCCATCAATTTGAGTTCTTCTTCCACCTTGGTTGCAAGCGTTCTCACATCATCGGTGGGTTTCATATTAAAGTCAGGCAGGTTCTTGATTATAACTTTTTTGCCAAACTCAGTGGCAAACGACCTCCTGTACAATTCTATAAACGTCACCACGATGCCAGTCACGAAACCATCGCCGTCATGTTCCCACGTCAGGCGTGCACTGTATTGAAAACTCAATATCCTGCTAGGTCGGAATCTGTCCAGGAGCACCGCCATGTTCAGCGCAGCTGCCGACAAGTTGACTGCTACTGACATTTCCAAATGCTTCTGGAAAAGAGAGAAATTAGCCGGGCTCCGTTTCCCCGCGTCGTGCATGCGGGTGGTAATGGTTGCAAAACCTTTGCCTTCGGAGTCATCATGCCTGCACAAGTGCGCCTTGGTTGCCCAGCTTTCCTCAACGACTCCGCTGTTCTTAAACACGTGTTGGATCTCCCCCACGGTTGTCCAAACATTCTCTCGAAAATCCCTTTGGCTGTACACATCGTCGGGGCTCTGGCGCCCGAGGTGATCTCTCAGCAAAACGTCTGCCATTCTGGGTTACCTGTACAACCAATAAGAACGGTTGGGCGTACGGGCCAGACATCTTTTGTTTGAAGTGTGCGGGCTCAGTCCCGAGCTGTATTCAGGGCGCCATGAACTCAGCGCAGCCTCAACTAGACCAGTCCCGAGTCGTTTTTGCGTGGGCGCCCTCGGACTGCCCATACAAAGGGAAGAACAATGGTGGTATGGAGAAACCGGGTCAGGAAAGAGCGATAGCCAGGAGGCTCGCTCAACCGCAGGTCCACAGCCGCGAGCGAACACGTTCTGGGACTGCCGCGGTCTTGGTGCCAGTCTCCCGCCGACACTGTTTGCGTTCCGCAGCTTTCAGTCGGGAATCCAAGGCATTGGCCGCTTCAAGAGCTTCCCAGAACGCGAGGCGCGCCCGTACCAAAACCCCCTTCACTCGCCTGACGAGGCCGAACCCTTTGTTAACCCCAGGGGGTGTGGCCTGACCACACTCATCGGTTGGTTTGCCATCTGACGGGTGATCATGCGTCCTCGGGGTTTATTAGCCGGTTGCATATTAACACATTGGCCATGGGTATACTAGCATCGAGTGAGAAATGGGTACCAGGCGAAATAATTCGGGTTGAGGCAGTTCGGCGAGAATGGTTTGAAGCACCTCTGCGCCCTAGTACCGGACCGATTGAAATGGTTCATCTTGACGTTCGGCACGCAAGAGAGTCGGTCAGGCGGGAAAAAGATAGAGAGGCAAGACAGGAACAAGAAACGAAAGAAAGACAGGAAAAAGAAACGAAAGAAAGGCAGGAAGGGGCAACACAGGGGAAAGCAAGCGGGGGAATGAAACAGAGAACATGGGCGGAAAGGGCAAGAAGGCAACAAAAAAGGGAGGAAAGAGAAGAAGAGGGAAGAAGGCGACGGCTAGAACAGCAGCAAGAGGAACAAAGGCGACAGCAAGAACAGCAGGAACAAAGGCGACAGCAAGAACAGCAGCAAGAGGAAGAAAGACGGAGAGGGAACCGAATACGGCAGCTATTGGAAGAAAGACAGAGAATGCGGCAGCAAGAAAGACAGAGGACGGAAGAAAGACAGAGGGCGGAAGAAAGACAGAGGGCGGAAGAAACACAGAGGGCGGAAGAAAGACAGAGGGCGGAAGAAACACAGAGGGCGGAAGAAAGACAGAGGGCGGAAGAAAGACAGAGGGCGGAAAGAGCAGGAGTCTTTTCACGCGGGACTCGAGCCGAAACTTTGGCACAATCTGCGCGATCACTGGGATTTCCAATAGTTTGGCTGGCCAAACTTCCCGCTCGCGATTGCATCGAGATTCTCCAATGGTTGCAATCTGCAGCTGCAGCTGATCCCTCCCGTGTTCTTCTTCAAACACGTGTGGGACGCCTTACTGGCATCCCTGTTGAAACAAAGAATTTCTACCGGAAAGCTATTTTCTTGTTCCACCCGGATAAACTGATAACGTTGAACAAAGAAAAACAGGACATTGGCAATAGGTTTGCTAAATTGGTTTTAGATCTAAAACCATACAACACCGGCGGTAGGCAATCACGCCGAGCTTCGAAACCCAAGACTTCAAGAAAGTCTGCAAAATGATCCGTTTCAAAACGTTCGCAAAAAAGACGCCGTTAGGATTGAAAACATCAACATGTATGGTCCGGCCATGAAAACATGGGACCGGTCCATCCCTGGAAACGCCAACGGGAACGTCGTGGCTTTAACAGGGGGTATTCCGGCCCAAATTATATTGTTACCCGGGAAAAGATTTTTAAGGTCATTTTGTACTGTAGCTTCGCTAAGGGACCTTAACCCTTTCATGACGGTGCGAGCGAATTCGCTCGTTTTTGACTGATTCGCCCTAGAACAAGCGCGTGCATTTGACAATGTCCACACTGCCGTCATGAAAGGGTTAAGGATACCCTGCGCCATCCAGAGACTTGTTGCCGCACACGGTCCTGACAGAGCGCTGCTGTTTAACGAAGAGACAGCCTGCGTCAAGTGCTTTTTTGGCACGCTGAGCAAGAAGCGCAAGGATGCGCTGCGAGCAAATCCCGCGATGCTGGGATGAACACGAATACACGAATGGTGAACATGTATTGTAATTTACAGGGGCAACGGAAAACTGGGTTTTCGACAGTAGTCGCCATCGTCAGTCAGTTGTGATTCGAACGTCGTATTCCAATCGCTAGACCCAAAGCCTTGTCTCGTCACGACAATTACTGTGTCGTCGCCGAATTTGTGGTTCCCGGTTGCAAACCCATACCCCCACAGGTAAGGGCCCGCAGTGGAGACGCAGCCGGCAATGTGAGAACGCGGCACGCGGATGGCCGTGCTGAACTGAAGTAAACTGTCAACCATCACCTGACTCGGCTCGCCGTCAGGAGCGTTGCTAGAAAGTTTTGCTCGCACGGTGTCAGCCGTTTCAAGAAAACCGACGTTAAAAATGACCACGCCAAAGTTTGTCATCAACACTTTCTTGTTAACCCTTTCATGACGCTGCGAGCGAATTCGCTCGATTTTGACTGATTCGCCCTAGAACAAGCGCGTGCATTTGACAATGTCCACACTGCCGTCATGAAAGGGTTAATCCACAACACATGCAATAGCAAAAACGAGTCGGTCGACGCATCGCAGCATCCAGGCATTGCCTAGGATTGAAAACATCAACATGTATGGTCCGGCCATGAAAACATGGGACCGGTCCATCCCTGGAAACGCCAACGGGAACGTCGTGCGTACCGTCGTCTGCCGTCTGGTGCCAAGCTGCTCGCAAGTGACACGGACTACGAGGCCCGCACGTTCCTGGATCCGCTCCTGAACACGCGCCGGCTCAAGTTCATGAGCGATCTTAGCGGCATCCCGGTTGACGGCCGCGGCGTGAACCACTGCGTTCAGAAAAACGAAATGTAAAAATACACAACACCTGCTTTAACAAAGTACCATGCACCGTGTGTTTGAGCTATGCTGGAACTTCCATCCGGTGTCTGCCAATTCGGAACAGCACCCAGACGTCGTTTTGACACAGGCAAACAGTTATCCCGTCAGTATTGCTTCGTTGCTTGAGTTCGTGCAGGAAACCCAAGGCAAGCACACCAAGCTCGAGGTTGTGGACATCGGCGCCTTTGTCAAGAGCGTCGCGGACTCGGAAACGCTTGCATTTTTGTTTAAGAGGTTCAGGAGCGACAAGCACGTGCACGGGTATCACCAGCTCTATTCGCAATTGTTCGCTCGAGAGGCGCCTATAAAGGTCCTGGAAATCGGCCTTGGCACCAACAACCCGCAGCTTCTGTCGAGCATGGGAGTTCACGGCCAGCCCGGCGCCTCTTTGCGCGCCTTTCGTGAATATTTTCCCGCCGCGCAGATATTCGGCGCCGACATTGACACTGACATTTTGTTCACAGAGGACCGCATTCGAACGGCATTTGTGGATCAGCTGAGACCCGAAACGTTTGCAACAACAACCAGCGCGCTTGGAGAGACATCGTTCGACTTTATCATTGACGACGGGTTGCACTCGTTAACGGCCAACATCAACACGCTTTTGTTCGGATTGAAGCACGTAAACGCCGGCGGGTACGTCGTCATTGAAGACATTGCTACCCATAGCGACATTGACACGTTTATAGGGACCATTTGGAAATCCGTGGCAGATATTGTAAACATGTCTGGGGAATTCGAGGCGCAAATCATCAAGGCCACGTATGCGCGCATGTTTCTGGTTCATAAAAAAATGTAACGCAACCCTTTCATGACGGCAGTGTGGCATTGTCAAATGCTAAACGAGTTTTGGGTCGGAGACGAGTTTTTTTAATTTTGTGGGCGCCATAAACTTGGACTCCCGCAACCCGAGCGCCATAAACTCAGACTCCCGCAACCCGAGCGCCATAAACTCAGACTCCCGCAACCCGAGCGCCATAAACTC
>Ga0209702_10006300_pt1 | contig 15369 bp, 12 predicted proteins | sample FRY01_FD_187210 | JGI IMG/M metagenome (GOLD analysis project Ga0209702, IMG submission 187210) | Freshwater microbial communities from Lake Fryxell liftoff mats and glacier meltwater in Antarctica - FRY-01 (SPAdes) (version 2) | ecosystem: Environmental > Aquatic > Freshwater > Ice > Glacier... | reverse complement strand
CACGGCCGCCGAAGCCCGCGCCGCGGGTTGATTGCCCTGCTGAGTCGCGCCCAAACAGGTTGGCGCGACCATCGCCTTTCAACTGCGCGGAAAAGGCCTCCCGTACATCAGGGGCACGGCACCCCGTCGATCCGCGCCGCGCCATCGTAGCAAACCCTCCGCCCGGCGTGGCAATCCGCACCTGCGCCACCTATCAGGTATTGATCATATGAATGCGCATAAGGATTTCCTTGATTTGTGCTGCCACCAATACGGCCTCAATCGCGGCGATCCCACGGCTGCAAGAATATTGCCGCAGCCTTGGGCATGCTTTCAAGGCTCGCGGTCTGTCTCGCAGGAATTTCAAAGAAACGCTTTGCGAAATCGTTCTCTCAGCTGGTTCTTTTGCACCTTGCCCATCGTGTTGCGCGGCAAATCGTCAAGCACCTCGATCCGGCGCGGACGTTTGAATGGTGCCAGATTGGCTTTCAGCGCAGCCTCGATCGCAGCCATATCCAGCAAGACACCCGGCTGCGGCACCAAAACGGCAACCACGCTTTCGCCAAAATCGAGATGGGGCGCGCCGATCACGGCGCTTTCAAACACGCCATCTTGCGCATCCAAAAGCATTTCAATCTCTTTGGGATAGATGTTGTAGCCGCCGGAAATGATCAAATCCTTGCCTCGCCCAACGATATGGACATAACCATCGGCATCAATCATCGACAAATCCCCAGTGATGAAAAACCCGTCCGCGCGCAGCTCCTCTGCGGTTTTTTCGGGCATCTGCCAATAGCCTTTGAACACATTCGGCCCGCGCACCTCCAAAATCCCGATCTCGCCCTGCGGCAAACTTGCCCCGGTTGCGGGATCGCAGATTTTCACCTCCATACCCGGCAAGGCAAAGCCAACGGTGCCTGCGCGCCGCTCCCCCTCATAGGGGTTCGAGGTGGTCATATTCGTTTCGGTCATCCCGTAGCGTTCCAGAATGCTGTGGCCCGTGCGGGCGTGGAACCGCACATGTGTTTCGGCAAGCAGCGGGGCGGAACCAGAGATGAACAGCCGCATATGGGAAACACGCGCTTTGGTAAACCGCGGGTCCGCAAGCAGCCTTGTATAGAAGGTGGGCACCCCCATCATGGTTGTCGCCGCAGGCAATTGCGCAAGGATGGTTTCCAGATCAAACTTTGGCAAGAAGATCATCGACCCGCCTGCAAGCAGCATCACATTGGTCGCCACAAACAACCCGTGAACGTGAAAGATCGGCAGCGCATGCAGCAAGACATCATCGGCGGTGAAGCGCCAGCACGCCACCAAAGCCTGCGCGTTTGACAAAAGATTGCGGTGGGTCAGCATCGCGCCTTTGGACCGTCCCGTGGTGCCAGAGGTGTAAAGCAAAGCTGCAAGATCATCTTGATCCCGGTCCACGGTTTCGAAGGATTTGGCCTGCCCGCTTGCCAACTCCGCAAGCGAGCCGGACCCATCTGCTGCAAGCGTCTGCAAAAGGCTGCCATGCGCGGCAGCAACCACTGTCAGATCATCCGCCTGGGCAGGGTCACAGACAAACAGCGCGGCCCCGCTATCGCCCACAAAATAGTCCAGTTCCGCCGGGGTATAGGCAGGGTTGAGCGGCAAGAAAACCGCCCCCGACTGCACACAGGCCGCATAAAGCGCCAATCCTTCGGTGGATTTTTCGACATGCACGGCAACCCTGTCGCCGGGGCATACACCAAGGGCCGCAAGCGCGTTGGCATATTGCGCAGCCTGTGCCAGAAACGCCGCATGCGTCAGCACATGCCCATCTTCAGTTCGCAAAAAGGCGGTGTCGCGCCCTTGATGCGGGGCGAAAAGCCCGTCGAAAAGCAGGTTGCCCATGGGTGTCCTTTTTCAGCGGTGGTGATGGCAGGCGCGGCTTACCCTGCCCTTATCGAGTGTTCGGGCCAATCCCTGGCGTATTCGGTAGCGCGGATCGCAGCGCAGACCTTTGCATACCCGGCGGACACCTGCCCCGGCCGGTAGGAAAGCGGTTGCGAAACTGCAAGCCACGGGTGGCAGCAATTACCCCTGCGCCGCCTTCACCGCTGCGGCCAAATCCAGCCCGTTCAACCCGGCCACGTGGTCCGAAAGGCTGGGCACATAATCGCCACCTTTCCCCGCTGCCTCGGCCTGCGCAAAGGCGCTGCGAACGGCCGCCCCCATTGGGTTCGCCATACCCGCAGCCATCGCCATAGAGGCGATGTAGCGCGTATCCTTGGCGGCGTTCTGAATGGTGAATTTATGCGCATTCGCATCGCGCCCCACCGCGTATTTCATGAAGCTGTCAAAAAACCCGTTGGTCAGTCGGGATGATCCGATCACCCGCTGCACATCTTGCGGCGACAGCCCTGATTTCACCGCCATCACCAAGGCTTCGGAATAAAGGGCTGCATAGCCCATACCGATGAAGTTCATCACCAGTTTCATCCGGTGCGCGGACCCTACCGGGCCCATATGGTTGATATTCCCGGCCCAGGTGGCAATCACCGGCTTGATCGCCTCAAACACCTCCAGGCTGCAGCCCACCATCGCATCCAGCGTTCCCGCCTCTGCCTCGGCTGGCGTCCGGCCAAGGGGGGCATCGACCAGCACCATGCCCAGCGCTTCCATCTCGGCGGCCAGCGCTATGGTGGAGTTCGGATCAGCGGTGGTCGCATCAATCACGATCAATCCGCGCTTGGCACTGGCCATGATCCCATCCGGCCCGCGCAAAACCCCTTCGACCGCCGGGCTGTCGGGCAGGCACAGGTGGATGATATCACAAGCCTCGGCCATGGCGCGCGGGCTTGCAGCCTCGGCAGCCCCCAGCGCTATCAACCGCTCCACCGGGGCGCGGTTGCGGTTGCCGCGCACCATCAGCGGATATCCTTTACCCACAAGGTTCGCGGCCATGCCGACCCCCATAAAGCCAAGGCCGATAAAGCCGATCTTTGGTTTGGTCATTTGTCTGTCCTTTTCACGTCAATGCGGCAGCCTCAACCCGCCGCCGTTGCAACATCAAATCCCGTTCCCGCCGCCAGATATACGCACCCGAAGCGATGATGATCGCGGTGCCCGTGACCGTGGCCCATGTTGGCAGATTGCCGAAAATGAAATACCCCGAAGCCGTGGCATAGATCACCTGAATATAGGTCATGGGCGCAAGGCTGGACGCATTGGCAAAGCGATGGGCGGCCACCGCAATGCCGTGGCCGGTAGCCCCGAACACCCCGATCAGGCACATCACCGCTAATTCCAGCCCGGTTTGCGGCCAGACCCAGACTGCCAAGCCAAAGGGCGCAAGCGTCAGGGTCGCAAGGCCCGACGCCCAAAGCTGGCTGGTGGAATTGCTTTCCACCCCCGCCAAGCGCCGCGTCAGCACGAAATAGCTGGAGGCGCAGAGAAGCCCGCCGAGCGACAGGAACATTGCGGGGTGAAAGGCCGCTCCCCAAGGCTGCACCACCACCATGACCCCCACAAACCCGACCAGAATTGCCGCCACCCTGCGCCCGCCGATCCGCTCGTCCAAAAACAGCACCGACAGGATAGTGATGATGATGGGGGATGCGAAATAGATCGCTGTGGTGATGGTGATCGGCAGGTATTTCAGCGCGGCAAAGTTGAAGATGGTGCTGGCCAAAAGCATGATGGCGCGGAGCAGTTGCAGCCCCGGCGCATTGGACCGGAACGCAACAAGCCCTTCGCGCGGAATGAAAACCAGCGCCGAGGTTGCGAAATGCCCGGCATAGCGCACAAACACCACCTGAAGCACCGGCAGGCCCGACAGGATCAGCCACTTGGCCGAAGTGTCGATCGAGGTGAACATCGCCAGCGCCGCGCACATCAGGCCAAGGCCGAGCATCGGGTTATCTTCGCGGGCCTGTGGCTGCATCAGGGCGCCTTTGCGATGTCATCGGCCAGAAACCAGCGCACGGTATCGGCGAAAGACGCGTCTTGGGCAAAGCCCAGACGCAGCGCCTTGGTGGGCGTCACATAGCCGCGCCACCCTTTGACAATGGCTTGAACGGCTGCATTTGGCTGCCAAGTAATGCGGCTGGCGACATCCGGCCCTGCCACAGCGGTCATCGCGGTGATCATTTCGGCCACCGTATCGCTGCGCCCCGGCAGGTTGATGCAGCGGTTGGAGCCGAAGGTTTCGCCATCCAGATTGGCGGCGTGGATCAGGTTGGCTATAACCGTGCGCGGCGCGGTGTGATAGATCGGGTAATCGGGGCCGACCGGGCAGTTTGACGTTTGGCCTTGCAGCGTGTCGCGGAAAATCGACGACATAAAGCTGGAGGCGGCGGCATTGGCGCGGCCCGGTCGGATGGTCACGGTGGGCAGGCGCAGGCCGCGCCCGTTGATCATTCCGCGCCGGGACATATCGTTCAGCAACAACTCTCCCATCACCTTTTGCGTGCCGTAGGAGGTTTGGGGGTTCAGCTCTACCCCGTCGACGATATGGTCAGGTTCCTCGCCGCCATGCGCCGCGATGGAGGAGGCGTAGACGACGACCGGGCAGTTGCCTTGCGCGCGGGCGGCCTGCAAAAGGTTCAGGGTGCCGAACAGATTGACCTGCAAGCCAAGGTCAAAATCCGTCTCTGCCTGGCCCGATACGATGGCTGCGAGGTGAAAGATCACATCGAACGGCTGGCGCATCAGGGTGTTTACCTCAGCGAGGTTTGCGATGTTGCAGGCGGTGTTTGTGACAGGGAAAGGCAGGGTCAGCGGGGCGGGTGCGGCAAGGTCTGCCAGCGTCATGGCGGTGATGGGCTGGCCGCGCAGACTGCCCTCCCCCCCCAAAGCGCGGGCCAGTTTTTGGCCCAAAAAGCCGCCGCCGCCCGTGATCAATACCCGCATGATCCGCCCTTGTTCACATCACCGCCCCGATTTGCCATGGCACAAATTCATAGTCACCCAAACCCTCTGCCTCGGATTTGGTCTGCGCGCCAGAGGCAACGGCAAGCAACATATCGTAAATCTCGCGCCCCACGTCTTCCACCGATTTGCCATGGCTTAGAATGGTGCCCGCATTGATGTCCATATCCGCCTCCATCCGGCTGAACATCTCGGTATTGGTGGCAACCTTGATCGAAGGCGATGGTTTTGCGCCGAACGCAGATCCACGCCCGGTGGTGAACACCACAAGATTGCAGCCGGATGCAATTTGCCCGGTGACAGATGCCGGGTCATATCCGGGGCTGTCCATGAAGGTAAAACCGCGCGCGGTGACGGGTTCGGCGTATTTATAAACGCCGTTCAGGGGGGTGGTCCCACCTTTGGAGGCAGCGCCGAGGGATTTTTCCAGAATGGTGGTAAGGCCGCCGGTTTTATTGCCGGGGCTAGGGTTATTGTCCATGCTGCCTTTGTTGCGGGCTGTATAATCCTCCCACCACGCGATCAGGCCCAACAGTTTTTCACCGATGGCGGGGGTGGCGGCGCGCTGGGTCAGCAGGTGTTCGGCACCGTAAATCTCGGGCGTCTCAGCCAGCACACCAGTGCCACCCTGGGCCACCAGCAGGTCGCAGGCGTATCCCAAAGCGGGGTTGGCGGTGATGCCCGACATGGCATCGGAGCCGCCGCATTGCAGAGCGACCATCAACTCAGACGCGGGGCAATCCTCCCGCTCAAACGCATTCACAACAGGCAGCATGGCGACAACTTTTTCGATCCCCAGATCAATGGTACGGCGCAGGCCGGCAACATCCTGGATGTTCATGGATTGGAACAAGGGGCCGGATTTGAGGCCATAGCTTTCAATCAGCCAGTCGATCTGCATCATCTCGCAGCCCAGACCCACCAGCACCACGCCGCCGATATTGGGGTTGCGCGCATAGCCCCAAAGGACGCGTTGCAGCGCCTCAAACCCTTCGCCGTTGCCGCCCATCGCACAACCTGTGCCGTGGGCAAAGGCGACGACGCCATCGACATTGGGATAGGCGGCTAGGCGTTCGGAAGTGAAGTGATCCGCAATCCGGTGTGCTGCGGTGGCCGAGCAGTTTACCGAGGTGAGCACGGCAATATAATTGCGCGTGCCGACCCGGCCTGTGGCGCGGCGGTAGCCCTTGAAGTGGTCGGGTTTGGCGGGGGCGACAGGGCGCAGGTTGGTGCCGAAAGCGTAGTCCTGATCCACCGCGCGAAAATCGAGGTTGTGGGTGTGGATATGGTCGCCTGCCGCGATATCCGTTGCGGCATAGCCGATGATTTGCGCGTATTTGCGTACCGGCTGCCCCTTGGCAATCGCAGTGCGGGCCAGTTTGTGGCCGCGAGGGATGGGCTGGGTTGCCCCCTCCTCGCCCGGTGAAAGGGTCTTGGTGGCGGTGGCAACATTGTCGGTGGGATCGAGAATAATCGGGATCATTTGCGTTCCGTTCAGGCGCAGGCAGGGCTATCGGCCTGCCTGCGGTGGATGGGGGTGTGGGGGGCTGTGGAAAGACGGGTGCGGGCGGAAAGCCACATCTGCGCCCATGCCTGCCAATCATGCAGTTCGGTTTCAGGCTGTGCGCGGCTGCGGGCGATGAAAGCGGGGAAATGGCTGCGGCCGGTGTTTTGACCGGTGACGTTGTAGCGCAGATCGAACGACCAACGGAACCCGTCGGTTTGGTTGGCGAGGGACGCATGCGGGGTGAGGGGGTGAAAGATTACCGCCCCCCCTGCCTTGACGGGCAAAGGCACGGCGCGGGCGGGGTCAATGAACCCATCCGCAATCGCGGTTTGGGTTTTGGGACAATGGGGCAGCATGCCAACCTTGCCGGGGGCCACTTGCAAACAACCGTTCTCCACGGTGGCATCGGTGATTGCAAGCCAAACGGTGACCATCTCGGTCTGGTCCGCCTCCTCCAGCCCCACGGCGCGGTCTTGGTGCCAATCGGTGGTGGTGATATGGGCGCGAATTTCAGTGTCGCGCAGGGTGGTGGCGGGCGGTTTGATGCGGACGTGCTGGATGGGGTTGGAGGTGATCTCAGCGCCGATGAGTTGTTCCACCATGTCCAAGAGGCGTGGGTTGGTGACCATATCGAACACGGCGGGGCCGAAATGAAAGGGCGTATCGGCTTGGATTTGATCGCCGGGCAGCGAGATATCCATCGGCTGGAACCAATCACAGCCCGCAGTATAGGCGGCCAGCAGTTTGCCCCAAAAATCAAGGCCCGCCCCATCCGGCACCCGGCCCTGCGCCTGCCAGCCTGCATAAAGGTGGTCCATCACCCCCGCATATTCTGCCTTTATGGCCGCCAGCCTTGCAGGGTCCAGCACGTCATTGACCACCAGATAGCCCATGGTTTCAAATTGCTCGATTTGTGCTGGCGTCAGCATGGAAAAACCCCAAAGGTTACAGGAACACCGAAATGATCGGTGGCCATATCAGCAGAACCGACAAGGCCAGAAGCTGGATCCCGATGAAGGGCAAAAAGCCTTTGAAGATATCGGTCAGCGAGATATGCGCCGGGGCCACGGATTTAAGGTAAAAGGCCGCCGGGCCGAAAGGGGGCGACAGGAAGGACACCTGCATGTTCATGCAGAACACAACGCCAAACCAGACCGCCACATGGCGCGGGTTCAATTCTCCGAAAAGGCCAATCTCCTCAATCGGAAGTTTCAACACGATGGGCAGGAACACCGGCATGACCAGCAGCACGATGCCGACCCAATCCATCAAGGCACCAAGGATTAGGAAAATCAGCATCATCACAAGGATGATCCCCATCGCTGGCACATCCAGCCCGATGATGGCGCGCGCGATGTAATCCGGCCCGCCCGCGATGGTATAGGCCCCGGCCAGTGCAGTCGCACCAATCGTCACCCAGATGATCGTGCCGGTGGATTTCAGCGTGCGCTTCAGACTGTCCCAAAGCAGGCTTCCCGTCATCTCTCCGCGCATCACGGCGATCACGAACACCGCAATCGCACCCATTCCGGCCGCCTCGGTGATGCCGGTGATGCCACCATAAATGGAGCCGAGAACAACCCCGATCACCAAAATCGGCGCGACAAGGCCCTTGCCCATGGCCCAGCTTTTCTTCAAACGCTCCACGCCAAAGATGAAGACGATCAGCGCAACGTTGACCAGCATGAAAGCCCCAAGTTTCCAGACATATTCGGGGGTGCCAAGGGTGATCGGGTCCACGCCTACGATCGTGCGGTTTTGCCCCGTGACAGTGAAAAACACCACGCGCAGCCACAAAGCCGCCCCGAAACCCGCCCCGAGGGTCGCAAGAAACGTCAAAAACAGCATCGTCTTTTCACGGCCTTTGGGATCGTTGGGATCATCGGGCGGCAAGGGGGCATCTTCGGGCCGCAGTTGCGTGCGGATGATGATGTAGATGATGAAGAAAGACGCCAGCATGAATCCCGGCACGAAGGACGCGGTGAACAGCGCCTTGATCGAAGTTTCTGTGATCAGGCCATACATGATCAGAACAATCGACGGCGGGATCATAGTGCCAAGTGAGCCGGAGGCGCAGATCACGCCAATCGCAAGGTTCTGATTATAGCCGAGTTTCAGCATCTGCGGCAACGCGATCAGGCCCAAAAGCACCACCTCACCGCCGATGATGCCTGACATTGCGGCCATGATTACCGCCATGATCGAGGTGACAATCGCAATTCCGCCCCGGGTGCGCGACAGCCAGATGTTCAGACTGTCATACATCTGCCCTGCGATGCCCGATCGTTCCAACAGATTCGCCATGAAGATGAACAGCGGTATCGATATCAGCACATAATCCGTCAGCAGCCCGTAAATCCGTTGCGACAATATCCCTAAGGGGCCGGTTCCAAACGTGCCGAACAGGAAATCCGGCCCGAATTTCATGAACATGACCAGCCCGGCAAGGGCGGCGGAGGCAAAGCCAAGCGGCATGCCGATGGCCAGCAAGAACAGCATGCACAAAAGCAAAACCCACGAGATGGTGGAGATATCAAACATGGGTCAGCCCTTACCTTTGAGCTTTGCGCCCATTTCCTGCACGAAGTCTTCAATCTCGCCCTCATCCACCACGGCGTGGACTTCTTTGCCCTTGCCCCAGTCATTGATCAGATTGACAATGGCTTGCAGCGCCACAAGTGTGATGAATACGATGATCAAAGGCTTCAGCGTGGCGGGGATGGGCGGATCAAACGCGGTGCCAAAAGTTTCCCAGCGCATGAATTTATCCCGCGCTTCATTGAAACTGCCCCAAAGCATGATGAAGGCAAAACCCGCGATCAGCAGGGTGGAAAATGTATCGCACAGCCGCTGCACATTGCGCGGCATCATATCGTACAGCAGATAGATGCGGATGTGGGATCGTTGCTGCATGGCGTAAAGGCCGGAAAACAGGAAGATGCCACCTGCCATCCACAAGGACAGTTCATTCGCCCAAAGCGTTGGTTTTTCAAATACATAGCGCGCAACCACCTCGTAAAACATGACCAGCACCAGCGACACGATCAACAGCATGGTGACGCGGCCCATGAACAGCGAAAGACGGTCCATCACGCCTGCTTTTGTGCCTTCTTGCACCGTGGGGCGGATGGTGAGAACGCCCATCACGGTGGACAGCGCAAACCCCGCCACCGCCAGAAATTCAGGCAGGCCAGCGGCCGGGAAACGGGTGATCATCGCGTCCGATGCCGCGCCGGAAAACACGATCAGACGGGGGGTGTACCAAGCCAGATACCCGGCCGAGAAGAGAAAAACCAAAGGCCAGAGCAATTCTCTTGATGCACTTGAGGCGCGCATGTCGCAACCCTTCCTTCTGAAAATTATTCAGCTTGCCGCCATAGGCGGGGCAAAAAGCGGCAGACCGGTTTCCCCGCCTGCCGCTTTTGTCGTGGTGTCAAACCTTACTTCTTGACCAGACCAAGCTGGGTCAGGAAGGCCATGTGGCTGTCGACCAACGCGCGGGCCTCGGGGGTTTTTTCGGCCCAGCCCTGCCACGCGGCCTGTGCTGCTGCACGGAACTCCGCACGATCAGCCTGCGACCAGTCATGGATGGTTACACCTTCGGCTTCCAGCTGTGCTTTAGCCTCAAGGTTTTTTACCTCGAAGGTCAAGGCGATCTGGAAGGACAGCTTTTGCATCGCGGCCTCCAGGATGCGCTTATGCTGCTCGCTCAGGCTGTCGTATTTCGCTTTGTTGCAGGCCAGATGGTCCGATGGCATGGAGTGGAAGCCAGGGAAGTTGGCGTGTTTGGCGATGTCGTAAAGGCCCATGCCCTTGTTGTTGGCAAGGCCGGACGCATCGGCACCATCGATGATGCCGGTTTCCAGCGCGGTAAAGATTTCGGTGAAATCCATCACAACGGGCTTGGAGCCAAGCGAGGCGAAAATTTCGGTCTCCAACCCCGGAGGGGAGCGGAATTTCCAATCCTTCAGGTCCGCCATGCCCGCAATCGGTTTGGTGGAGGCGAAGGATTCAAGGCCATAGATCGACCAGCCGATAAGCTTCATCCCGTATTGGCCGTAAAGATTATCCGCCGCCTCAAACCCGCCGTTGTAAAGCCAGGCGTATTGCTGCCAGGGCGTATCATAGCCACCCATGATGTCGCCGACGAACTGGAAGGCGGGGTTTTTGCCGGTTTGGTACGCGCCGCCCGTCATGTCGCAATCCAGAATGCCGGTTGCGGCAGCGTCAAAGGTTTCCACCGTTTTCACAACGGAGGAGGAGTAGAACATTTCAATGTCCAGTGTGCCGTCGGACATCACTTCGACATCATCGACAAACTGCTGGATCATTTTGCCCGATACGGTTTCAGGGGCATAATGGTTCTGGATCCGCAAGGTTTCAGCGGTTGCCGGAACAGCGAATCCTGCCGCAACGATTGCAGGCACAAGATAGGTGCTAAATTTCATGGTTCCTCCCAGAACTTTTGTTTCTTTGGCCGCAGCGCAATGCATCAAGGGACTCTTCTGCCCGACCTGCGCAAAGGCTAACCTAGTCCGGCTGAATTGCAACCATTTTGGTATACCAAATTTTTGTTTTTAACTTTATCCGATTTTGGACATATGTGTGGGGAGGGTTTCCATCGCCCGAAATGGCCCGAAAACCAGCCAGAAATTGAACGAAATTGGACCAGGCATGTCAGAACGACCCCTAGCAGAGCAAATTGCAGACAGTCTGCGCCGCGATATCTTGATCGGCAAGCTGGCCCCCGGAGCCTTGATCAAGGAACGCGACAACTCTGCCGGGCGGGGGGTAAGCCGCACGCCGCTGCGCGAAGCGATCCGCATTCTGGCGAGTGAAGGGTTGGTGACGCTGCGCCCGTCCCGCAGTCCCGTGGTGGCCGACCCCACGAAACAGGAGGTGCTGGACGATTTGACCGTGATGAACACACTTGAATCGCTGGGCGCGCGGTTGGCCTGCGTGCATGTGGCGCCCGATGAATTGGCCGAAATCGGTGCGCTGCATAAAAAGATGCTGCAAATTTCGGACACAGCGGATGCAGTGGATTACTTTGAGGTGGATATGCGCTTTCATCGGCTGATCACCGCCGCCTCGCACAATGCCTCGTTAATTGATACACATGCCGCCTACATGGCGCGGTTGTGGCGGCCCCGGTTTCTGGCCGCCAGCCTACGCAGTGACCGCGCCCGGGTGTTGCAACAACACGGCGCGATTGTGAAAGGCCTGATGATGCGGGACGTTACCCTTGTCAGTGCCGAAGTGGAAAGCCACATGCGGCATCTGGTTTTGAACATCAGCGATATCTATGACCGCAAGGAACAGCCCCAGTTGACGCGTATCAGTTAACCGGCGTCAAGAGCGGCTTGCCTGCCAGATGCGCGCGGATATTGGCGCGCTGCAACGCCCCCATGGCCTTGCGCGTCTCAAGCGTGGCCGACCCTTGGTGCGGTTGCAAAAACACATTCGACAGCTGCAAAAAGCGCGGGTCAAGCCGAGGCTCGGCTCGGAACACATCCAGTGCGGCACCGCGAATGCGCCCCGCCTCCAGCGCGTCCAGCAGCGCCGCTTCATCAATCGTGGACCCGCGCGAGATGTTGGCAATCACCGCATCCCGCCCCATTGCCGCAATAACCTTGGCCGAGACATAGCCTTCGGTCGCGCGGCCGCCCACCAAAGCTACGACCATATAATCGCAGCTTGCCGCAAGGGCTTCGGGCGTGGCGTGCCAAACCCAACCTTCGGGCGTGTCCTTGGCGCTGCGGCTGTGATAGTGGATTTCCATCTTGAAGGCCGCCAGACGGTCGGCGATTTCGCGCCCGATCCGGCCCAGCCCCATGATCCCCGCCCGCGCGCCGCTGAATTTGCGCGCAAGCGGGGGATCACCCTTTTCAGCCCAGTCGCCACGCGCCAGCCATTGCGCATTCAAGGCCATGTTGCGGGTGAACGCCAACAGCATCCCTACTGCCAGATCCGCCACATCATCATTCAAAACATCGGGGGTGTTGGTAACGCTTACTTTGCGCGCGCTCGCCGCCACGACATCAATAGCATCATAGCCAACACCATAATTTGCGATGATTTCCAACGCGGGGAGCAGGTCCATCTGTGCGCCGTCGAAAGGTTTGTGCCCCTTATAGGCCACTGCCTGCACTTGCCCACGCACGCCGGCATCCAGCCCCGCGAGATCACTGATAGAAGATATGGCGACAAGATCGAACCCATTGCGCATGTCAGGCACATCCCAATCGTTGAAAGTTCCGATGGCAAGCAAGGTGGGAAGGGTCATTGCAGAATCCTTTTGGCAAGAAGGCGGGGGGTCAGCAGGAAGGCAGTCGTTCCACCGCAGCCTATGGCGGGTGGGATGAAATTCGGTATACCAAACGCGTAAACAATTCTGTCCGCGCCCGCCAGCCCCGTTCAGGTTAGCAATCACATTCTTTCGCACAAAAATAACAAGCCAACGCGATGGAGCCAAGTGGGATTGGTCAACACTTCCAAGGTATTGGGCTCTGTTGATGGTATGGATGTCCCCTTCCGACGGCATCGCTATGTGCGAGTATGATGAGTGTTAAAGCCATCCCAGAAGGAATGAGCATCCATGCCATCAACAGCGCCGGGTATTCGCTTCGCCCCGACCTTGCACAACCCAAACAATTACCGCGCAACCTAAGGTTTATTAGGCCTTTATTAATAATTTTTGCCTAGCTGTTTTCCTTGCCAGATCGAGGAATACAATGACGCTTGTCCAGTTTCCACTCTTCAAAGTCGTCGGTAAATTGTCTCGCTGGCAGAAAAAGGTGATTTTGGCGTCGGTGGACGTTGTTTTAGCCCCGTTTGCCTTCATTCTATCCTTGGCTGTGCTGTATGAACGGCTGCCGACAGGCCAATTCATCGCCCATAACCTGGGCGGTCTGCTGATGCTTTCAATGCTGGCTGGCGTTGTGTCTATCGCGCTGAAGATGCCGAATATCAAGTTGAAAGCTTACGAATCCAGCGGAATTTTGCGGACGGGTTTGATGGCGGTGCTGGTGGCAGTATTTTTTGGCGCAATTGTCGGGTATTCCGGCCCATCCATCCCTCGGCTGGGCATTATCTTGTTTGGATTGATCTTTTTCCTATGTGCCTTGGGAACGCGATTTGCGATGTTGTACGCCTTGATGTGGGTGTTGCGCGCAGGCCAGCCACGCCGGCGTGTGCTGATTTACGGCGCGGGGCGGACGGGGCTTCAACTTTTGGCCGCCCTTCGGTCGCATGACAGTATTCTGCCTGTGGCCTTTGTCGATGATAACGTTGCGCTGCATTCCATGTCAGCGGGGGGAGTGCAGATTTACGCTTCGGACCAGATCGTGGAATTAGCCGCCCAGATGGAGGTTGATCGCGTGCTGCTGGCTATGCCGTCGCTGCCCGCGCCCAAACTGGCCCGGATCGCGCGCCGATTGCAAATCATGGGTTTGACTGTGATGTCCGTGCCCTCCTTTGCCCAGATTATTGGGGTTGAAGGGCTTGCCGATGCCCTGAAGCCTGTGGAGCCCGATACGTTTCTGGGCCGATCACAGTTTGACAACAGCATGTCAATAGGCAGCGAAGCCTATCAGGGTCAGGTGGTGTTGGTTTCGGGGGCGGGCGGCTCTGTCGGGTCGGCGCTGTGCCGGCAGCTTTTGTCTTGCAAACCCGCCTGCATCGTGTTGTTCGAGGTCAGCGAGATTGCGCTTTATACCACTGAACGGCAGTTGGCGGAACTTGCGGCGGGCAGTAAAACCAAGATCGTGGCCGTGCTTGGGTCTGTCACCGACAGCCGGATGGCGCGGATGGTATTGGCAGAACACAAGGTGGAAATCGTGTTCCATGCCGCCGCCTACAAGCATGTGCCTTTGGTGGAGGCGAACCCGATAGCGGGCCTCGCCAACAATGTGCTGGGAACCCGTACCCTTGGCGATGCGGCAAAGGAGGCGGGGGTCAAGAAATTTGTTCTGATTTCGACAGACAAGGCCGTGCGTCCGACCAATGTGATGGGGGCGTCAAAACGGCTGGCCGAACTGGTGATCCAGGACCTTGCAAAACGCTCGCACGGAACAGTGTTTTCGATGGTCCGCTTCGGCAATGTGCTGGGGTCGTCAGGGTCGGTGATCCCCTTGTTCAAAGAGCAGATTGCAAAAGGAGGTCCGATCACCCTGACGCATGAAGACGTGACGCGCTATTTCATGACCATCACCGAGGCCGCGCAACTGGTCCTTCTGGCGGGGTCCTTTACGGATGCGGCGGGCAAGGGCGGCGATGTCTTTGTGCTGGATATGGGCGAGCCTGTCAAAATCCGCGATTTGGCCCGACAGATGATCAAGGCCGCCTCCTTTACAGTGCGCGACACCGATAACCCCGACGGCGATATCGAGATTGTGGTGACGGGCCTGCGTCCGGGGGAGAAGCTGTATGAGGAGCTGTTGATCGGCGAAGGTCTTTTGACCACGCCCCATCCAAAAATCTTGCGCGCGCATGAAACCAGCCTGACCGAACTGCAGACGGCAAGCGCCTTGCGGGCACTGCGCTCTGTGGTGGAGACAGGCAATACCGCGGACGCATATTCCATTATCCAGACCTATGTGGAGGGGTATCAATCCCCCAGTCAGGTTGCCGCCGCCGTATAACTGCGCGTGAAATGCAGGCGCTCGATTGTGCGCTCAATTGGCTTCATATCCCGAAGCTTTGAAGAAGTTATCGCATTCTTCGTCCTTGAAGATGCTGCAGACGCTTCCGACTGCTTGCCAGAGTTGGTCGTATGTTGTGGCTGCTGCCTTTCTGAGTGAGGAGGTGCAGAAAACGATCCTGGGGATGGATTTCCCGATGATGGACCTCGCCCTTGTGCAGGGCAGGGGAATCGCTTTTGGCTGATGATTTGAGCGGACGGTGTTGCGTCTGACGAACTGTTGGATTCTGGTCTGTATCGTCAGCCCATGGAGCCTCCAGCATGCAGATTTTCTTGTCCGCCTTCGAAG
>Ga0209702_10006297_pt1 | contig 15373 bp, 15 predicted proteins | sample FRY01_FD_187210 | JGI IMG/M metagenome (GOLD analysis project Ga0209702, IMG submission 187210) | Freshwater microbial communities from Lake Fryxell liftoff mats and glacier meltwater in Antarctica - FRY-01 (SPAdes) (version 2) | ecosystem: Environmental > Aquatic > Freshwater > Ice > Glacier... | reverse complement strand
AATCCGTCTACTTTTTCAAGGAGGTTTTCCCATGCGTTTTGGAATGAGCGGCTGTTTTCTGCCCGCCGATATGGACGACGTGACCCCGGAGATGTGCCGCCGGGTGCGGGAGTTGGGCTTCAGCGGTATCTTCACCCGCTTCCGGGCCAACGATCCCCACACCACACCCAAACAGAAGGCCCAGCGTCTGCGTGATCTGTTGGCTGGCGAAGGACTGCGTCTCTATCAGACGACCGGATACTGGCAAAATCTGGTCACGCCCGACGAGACAGTGCGCGCCGAGTCTGTACGCACATTGCAGGCCGCGCTGCGGCTGGCTGGGTGGATGGGCGCGCGGGGCATCGACACCGGCCCCGGCTCAATCAATCCAGCAGGTCCCTGGTTTCCCCACCCGGACAACTGGACTGTCAGCGCGGAACGGCAACTGGTGAAGACGCTGAAGGAGTGCCAGCCAGCCGCGGAAGAGGCGGGGGTTTTTCTGAGCGTGGAAAGCCATCAACTGGTGACGCTGAAGACGCCAGAGATCGCGGCGGCAGTTCTGAATGAAGTCGATTCGCCGTGGGTGCGCTGCGACTACGACTCGGCCAACTGGATAACCCTGGAAACGGTCTTCGACACGGGCGCGGCCCTGGACCACCATTTTGATGTGATGGGCAGGCATATTGTGAGTTGCCACGCCAAAGACATTTGGATCGAAAACCGCCTGGCCCTGCATCTGACCGACGGCTGTCCCGGCAAAGGGCTGATGGATTTCAAGACCCTTTTCCGGCGGATGGAAGCGCTGAACCCGGACTATCCGGTCATCTCCGAAGGGAACAGCACCGAAGAATTGCCCGCGGTGGCCCGTCTCTTCCACGACACCGCACGGGAGTTGGGGATTCGGGTGTTGGACGCGGACGAAGAAGTATAATGAAAGGAGACGGTTTTGGAGTTAACCACTGAACACACGGAATACACTGAAAAAAGCGAAGGACTTCTGTGTATTCCGTGTGTTCAGTGGTTCAATTCTGACGTGGGCTGAACAGTTACGTTTTGGAATGAAATACGGATGGCGCGAAATCGGCGGGTCTATGAGAAAATCCAAACTTTTGGCTTGCTCTCCGTATTCGGTTCAGTTATACTGTGGCTATCCTTTTTTGCTGTATGCGACTTCAGAGGTGCGAAATGACTACGCAGGTTGCCGAGTTGAGTGTGGATGAACTGCGAGCGTTGATCCGTGAAGTAGTGACACAAACGCTTGAGGATGTGCTGCGCGACCCGGACGAAGGGATGTCGCTGCTGCCCGAAGCAGAGAATGCGCTACGCTATTCCCTGCAAATGGCCGGACAGGGAGGCAAAACTGTCAGGGCCGAAAGTGTGGCAGAGCAGTTAGGGTTGAAGTGGTGAGATGATCCGCGTTGACTTCACCCCAACTGCCACCGATGATTTGGGCCGTATCAGCAAGCCTGTCGCCCAACGCATCCTGACAAAAATTCGCTGGTTGTCGGAGAATTACGATTCTGTGACACCCCAACCACTCACTGGACAATGGGAGGGTGTCTTCAAATTGCGCGTTGGCGACTATCGGGTTTTGTACAAATACGACAGCGATGAATCGACTATCACTGTACATCTCATTCGTCATCGACGTGAAGTGTACAGAAGGCGGTAAAAAATTACGCCGTAGACATATCCTTCTTCGCTTTTATCATTACACATCCACAAACCTCAATACTCTACAAAAGGAACTTCTAATAATGCCAAATTTGCGTTTTGCCGCGCCAGTTGAACGGCGGGTAGCCATTGTCACAGGCGGGGCGCGGGGGATTGGCCGGGCCTCTGCCCTGCGTATGGCCGAGGCGGGCCGGGACATTGTGATTGTTGATTTGCAGGACGAGCACGGCCAGAGCGCTGTGGCTGAAATAGAGGCGATGGGCCAGCGCGCACTTTATCTTCCCACGGATGTGACTGACGAGACAGCGGTCCACGCAATGGTGGCGCAGGCAGTCGATGCCTTTGGCCGGCTAGACATCCTCGTCTGCTGCGCGGGGATTCTGGGCAAAGAAGCGCCCTTCCTGGAGCAGTCCGCGGCCCAATTCGAAAAAGTACTGAGGATCAATCTCTTCGGCATCTATTACGCGCACCAGGCCGCCATCCCCCATATGCTGAAAGGGGGCTGGGGACGCTGCCTTTCCATCACCTCCGGCGCACGCCACGGCGCGACCAATCAGGTCCCCTATGGCGTCTCCAAGGGTGCGGTCCACTCTTTTGTGGGCGCACTGGGCAATGCCTACCCGAAGCAGAATGTCTTTGTCAATGGGGTAGAGCCGGGCCGGGCACTGACGGATATGGTTGTGCCCCGTTTCACAAAGGAGTTTCTGGCCGATCCGGGCAACCCGATGGGGCGCTATTCCGATGCGGAGGAAGTGGCGGAGGTCATCGAATTTCTCTGCTCCGAGCGCAATACGTACACGACGGGTTCTGTGTGGAGTGTGAAGGGATCGACGGGGTAGGAGGGATGGAGGGTGATACCGCTGGGCTATCTTACGGGCGGCCAAGCAGGAGTACCAAACGAGAGGTACGTGTAGAGCTGGAACGTTTGTCAAAAGGACGAGAATAATCTTCGGCTGGAAATCAGGTAGCCAGACGGGTCTGAAGCAGCCATAAAGGGCAATTTTCAGCACGATTCAACCTCGTTTTTTGCGTCAGACGTCCGTTTCAGCCAGTGCAAAAAATCGGTGTAAGGTCTATTTACTGTTGACCTCTAAAGGCACGAAGACACGAAGGAAGAATCTGTACTTCTTCTCTTCGTGTCTTCGTGTCTTCGTGTCTTCGTGCCTTTCTGGTTCTCTATTCGCCGCTTGCGCCCATTTCCAGCGCATAGCGGATAAAGTCGAGGGTGGCGACCACATCCTCCGGGGCCGCGGGCAGACGCACTTTCTCGGACGGATGGGGTCGATCCGCCCATGCCCGGCGGATCAGATCGCGCCAGCGGGCGTCCAGCGTCGCTTGCGCCCAGGCCGCGCCCGCCGGTTTTGACTCAATGCGCCCGCACTCCAGCGTATGTAACATCCGGCAATAGCTGAGAACCGCAAATGGCTGCGCCCAGCGATTGGCGATTGCGTACTGCCCGCCGACAATCTCCCCGCCCCATTCGTGCATCACACCCCGCACTTCTGCCCGCAGATTGTCCGCGCTCACCGGATCGATCAATTCCGTGGCCGGTGGCCCAAACAGAGAAATGGCGTATTTCCGCGTCACCCAGCGCACCACCTGTGAGTTGTCGTGCTGGGAGCGGACCAGTTCCCGGCTGCCGTTGTCCAGATAGAGCAGCGGACCGCTTCCCGTTTCCAGTCGTTTTAGCACCCCGCTGGGAAAGTACGATCCCTCCAAATGATTGGCCCACTCGGAATCCAAAGCGTAGACGTGCCGGTGCAGGGCTTCCAGCGCAGGAATCTGGCTGTCAGGAATATCCGCTTCAACAGCCACCAGAAAATCCACATCGCTGTGGATGTCCCAGCCGCCCACGCCAAACGAGCCTTGCAGATAGACGGCCAGGAGATTCTCGCCCAGCAGGGCGCGCAGGCCAGCGGTGAGTTCAGCGAGAACAGCGTTGAGGGTTGGGTCAGGGGTAGGGGAAAGGATTACAGACACGCCACCTCCTGCATAAAAATCAGACTGGCCTCGATGCCCCGATAAAAATTGGGCAGGTGAATCTTCTCGTTCGGCGCGTGGAGATTGTCGTCGGGCAGGCCAAAGCCCAGGAAGATGAGGGGCGTCTTCAGGTGGGTTTGGAAGCTGATAGCCACGCCGATAGAGCCGCCTTCGCGGGCGAAGACGGGCGTCGCGCCAAAGGCCCGTTCATAGGCGGTGACCGCCGCGGCCAGTTGGGGCGTCTCCAGCGGGACAAGGACGGCGGGCGCGTGCTGGCGGGTGCGCACGCTTACCTGCACAGTCGGCGGCGCAATCTGTTGCAGATAGGCTTCGATCAGCCCGCCGATTTCACCTGACTTTTGGTCCGGGACCAGCCGACAACTGATTTTGGCGTGGGCCGCGCTGGGGATGACCGTCTTGAAGCCGTCGTCGATAAAGCCGCCCCACATCCCATTGATTTCCAGTGTCGGGCGTGCGCCGATGCGTTCGGTGATCGTATACTCCGCCTCGCCCCAGGCCGCGGGTACGCCGCTCTCCGCCAGCAGTTCCGCCTCGCCGTAAGGGACTTTCGCCAGTGCTTCCCGCTCCGCCGCGTCCAACGGGCGCACGTCGTCGTAAAAACCGGGCACGGCGATGCTGCCGTCCGGGTTGTGCAGCGCGGCCAGCAGTTCGGCCAACGCCTGGTTGGGATTGTGTACCGCACCCCCGTACATCCCGCTGTGCAGGTCGCGCCGGGGACCTGTGACCGTCACCTCCCCCGCCCACACACCCCGCAGACCGTAGACAATTTTGGGCTTGTCCGGGGCCAGAATCGGCCCGTCGGAGATCAGGCAGAGATCCGCGGCCAGCTTCGCCGGGTTCTCCGCCACGTAGCGCATAATCGCCTGGCTGCCGTCTTCCTCTTCCCCCTCCACCAGAAATTTCACATTCACCGGCAGCCTGCCCGTCGTTGCCAGCAGCGCTTCCACCGCGGCCACGTGAATATACGTCTGGCCTTTGTCGTCGGACGCGCCTCTGGCAAAAAGGCTGTCGCCCCGCACCGTCGGCTCGAAGGGGGGCGTCTCCCACAGGTTCAGTGGATCCACCGGCTGTACGTCGTAATGGCCGTAGACCAGCACTGTCGGCGCTCCGCTATCTGTGCTGCTATCTGCGCCGCTATCTGCGCCGCTATCTGCGCCGCTATCTGCGTGCAGCCAATCGCCGTAAACCAGCGGATGGCCTGCGGTGGGGATCACTTCCACATTTTCCAGACCAGCCGCGGCCAGCTTCTCGGCCAGCCAGACTGCTGCTGCACCCACATCCGCTTTGTGCTGGGGCTGGGTACTTACGCTGGGAATGCGCAGCCACGCGCACACCTCGTCCAGATGGCGTTGGCGGTTTGCGTGCAGATAATCGGTAATTGTTCGATCGTTCATTGGAGTTCCTTTTGGGTTATAATGGAAAAAAGATCGCAGACCACCGACCACCGACCACTGACCGCAGAGAAATCATCACCCGTCGCGGTCCGCTGTCTGTCGTCAGCGGTCATCTCCCCTAATCCCACCCCAAAGGAGCGCATTGTGTCAAATTCCAATCCCGTCAGCAGCGCTGAACTCTACGAACGGGCCAAGGCCATCCAGCCCAAAATCCAGGCTTGGCGGCGGGAAATTCACCGCCACCCGGAGTTGAGCTTCACCGAACACCGCACCTCCGGTCTGGTCAATGCGGAGATGATCAGCCTGGGCATCCAGACCGAAACCGAAGTCGCCAAGACCGGCGTCGTCGGCCACATCCGCGGCGGGGACGGACCAACCGTCGGCCTGCGCGCCGATATGGACGCCCTGCCCATCACCGAAGAGAATGGCTCGGAGTTCGACAGCGGACGGCCCGGTATTATGCACGCCTGCGGCCACGACGCGCACACGGCGATGCTCTTGGGCGCGGCCACAATTCTGAAAGGGCTGGCGGACGAGGGACGGCTGCCCGGTCGGGTGCGTCTGCTCTTCCAGCCTAGCGAAGAGGCCTCCGACGACGAGGGCAAGTCCGGCGGGATGCGGATGGTGGAGGAGGGCGCGCTGGCAGGACTGGACGCTGTCTTTGGCCTGCACGTGGACCCGACGAAAGATGTGGGCGTCGTCGCCACTCGCCCCGGTCCGCTGCTGGCCGCCGCGGATGAGTTCGAGCTGACTGTGCGCGGTGTGGGCGGTCACGCGGCCCGTCCCCAGGGGGGCGTCGATCCGATTGTGCTGGCCGCCCACGTCATCCAGGCCATCCAGCAGGTGGTCAGCCGCCGCCTGGACCCGCTGGAATCGGGCGTGATTACTGTCGGTCAGATTCACGGCGGCACAGTCAATAATGTCATCCCGGATACGGTCTATCTGAACGGAACGATCCGCTCCTTCACCCCGGCCATCCGTCAACTGCTCCACGACGAACTGCGCCGGGCCTGTGGCGTGGCCGAGGCTCTGGGCGGCAGCTTTGACCTGAACATCAAACGGGGCTATCCGCCCACTATCCTGGACCCGGACGCTGTGGATATCTCTCTGCGGGCGATTGGTGAGTATTTGGGAGAAGAAAACGCGCAAATCGCCACGCCGGTGATGGGCGCGGAGGATTTTAGTTATATGGCCCAGGCCGCGCCGGGCAGCTTTCTGCGCCTGGGAACCCACAATCCCGCCTGGCCCCGACAGTATAACCTGCACACCTCCACCTTCCGCATGGACGAGAGCGCGCTGGCGATTGGCGCGGCAGCCCTGGCCGCGTCTGCGGTCAAATGGATGCAGGAGAAGCGGTAAGGGCGATTCAAGAAAATAAACTATCCACAGATTTCAGAGATTTTCACAGATTGCTCGTTTACCATCTGTAAAAATCTGTGCCATCTGTGGGTACCTATTTCTAAGGCAGGTATCGGGTGAAAAAGTCGTGGAACAGTTTGCTTCCATTTGTCGTCTTAGCTCTACTATTGGCATTGACCGCTTGCAGCGGCGCAGAACCCCAACCGCTGATTATGGGCGCACCGTCCTGGCGCAGCGGGGAGATCAGCGATTATCAGGTAACAGACCGCAACGGCAAGCTGGCCGGTACGGCAATAGTGATGGTCACCGCTGGCAACGAGGAAAACCCCGATGGCTGGACCCTGCGCCGGGATATCAGCGCCGGGCAGTTTGAAGTGGCGACGGTTCTGATGGCGGGCAAGGGCTATGTCCCGGTTAAGAGTTATCTCTCTCGCACGGATGACAACGGTACACAGAAAGTTGAAACTGTCATTGACCGATCCCAAGTGGACATCACCCTGACCGACCGCCAGGGAGGCACGACGTACCAGCGGGTCAATGTCCCCAGCGACATCCGGGATGAGCGCACGCTGCTCACCCTCGCCCGCACCCTCCCCCTGGCCGAGAAATATGCTACCCAAATCAATAGTTTTATGCCAATTGTTGGCATTATGCAGCGGGTGACTATCGAAGTACGCAAGCAGGAACGGGTAACCGTACCCGCCGGGGAATACGACGCCTGGCTGGTTGAGTTCAAGACCGAAGATCGTACAACCCAGGCGTGGATCGGCGTGGACGCACCCCATCCGGTGGTGAAATTCATCGACGCCCGCTCCAAAGGATTGTTTGAGTTGACGAAATTCACGGTGGGGGAATAACGTATTGCGTATTTCGTGATTAGTGAAATTCGGCGATAAATGGATGCATCCGAGCAGTGCGAAAGGGTGCTACCACCCGATTTGGCGTTGGATGTACAGTCAAGGCACTAAACCTACGCTGTACGCAACACATTATATTGTTCATTGTAAGGAAATTGAGGCATACCAATGGATCGCTTTTCCTGGATTGTCATCGGTGTTGTGGGGTTGTTGCTATTGGCCGCGGTGGGCGTCGCCACGTTGCGTCCAGGCCAGGGCGCGGCTGCCCAGGAAGTCTATTTGGAGCAAGACACGCCCGAAGGGGTAGTCCACGACGCGTACGTCGCCTATTTGAGCCAGGATTCCGTGAAGATGGAGAGCTACTACTCCAAACGGGTGCAGGCTATCTTTAAAAAAGACAACCAGCGACCCACCAGCAATTATTATCCCGACCAGCAAAGCCGTCGAATGCGTGTCGAGTCGGTCAAAAATTTGGCCGCGGACCAGGCCACAGTGATTTTCGCGATTGACACGTACAGCCCCGGCGGTCTCTTCGATCAAGGCAACGTTTGGACCAATCGCCAGACGCTGATTCTCATCCGCGAGGACGGCGGCTGGAAGATCGACTCGGAGAACTTCTACTTCAATTGAGAAGGAAAATAGAACGCAGATTGTGCAGAAACGACGGATTTCCGCAGAGAAAATCCGTATAAATTCACCCTTTCAGTGTTCATCCGTGTTCTTATTTTCACGTCAGGAGTGGCCCAATGAACGCCTATCCATCGGCTGAGACAAAGCAGGCCCACCGGCTGGCCGTCATCCGCCGCCTCTATTTATACGCAGTTGTGGCGGTCAGTCTGGGCGTGATGCTGGCCTCGCTGGATGATCTGGCCCGCACACTGGCAGACACACTTTTCCCCGGTGTGCAGGGCGTGGGCGTGGGCGGCGACAGCTTTCTGCGCGACGTCATCGCCCGCAATATGGGCACGCTGCTGGTGGCAACGCCCCTCTTTCTGGTCCACTGGCTGTTCGTGCGCCGTCTGCTGCCCGTGGCGGAGGAACGGCTCTCCGCCCTGCGCAAGCTGGCCTTCTACGGGCTGCTGATCTTTGCCTTTGGCATGGCCGCCCAGCATCTGTATCAGTGGCTCTATCAGGGCGTAGCGACACTTCTGGGGCAGGACAACCAGGCGCTGGGCATCTCCTCTTTGACAGGGCAATGGTTTTATCGGCTGGTAATGCTGGTGATCAGCGGTGGGCTGGGCTGGTTTCTGGTTGAGCAGTTACGGGCCGACGGCGACGCGGGCAACGAAAATGGGCGGGCGGGTACCGTACGCCGCCTCTTCCAAAATGTGGCTGGCCTGGGCGGTTTTGCTGTGGCCCTCTTTGGCGGGGCCAATCTGCTGCAAGTGCCGCTGCGTCTGCTCTTGGAGCAGGCAGAGCCTAGCCAACTGAGCGTTGGCACTTTCGCCTGGGCGCAGTTGGCTGCCAACGGGACGGCGTCCCTGCTTGTCGGTCTGCTTCTCTGGCGCATCAACTGGCGGGTGTGGGATGGACTGATCACGACACGCAGCGAGGAAGCATCCACCGCGCTGCGCCGTTTTTACCTGTACGCTGCCACACTCATCAGCGCGGCCACCGCCGTCACACCGGCGGCGCTACTGCTTGGCGATATCCTGCGCCGTCTCTTCGGCTACCCGTCCGGCACACCCCTGGCCGGTCTTTCCGCCCCCATTTCGCTGATCGCATTGGGCCTGATCGCCTGGCGCTGGCATTGGGGACAGGTGCAGGCCGAGGCAGCCCGCTATGGCGACAGCCCGGAGAGTACGAATGTACGCCGTCTCTACTACTATCTGGTGGCGGCCATCGGGCTGATCCTGCTCTGGATTGGGCTGGTGGATTTGCTGCGTCTGCTGGTGGACTGGCTCTTTGTGGGCAACTGGACATTGGACGAATTTCGGGCCGGGCAAGCCGCCAACGGGCTGAGTCTGCTGGCGGTGGGCGCGCCAGTCTGGGTGATCCATTGGCGCACTGTGCAGCGGGCCGCCGAAGGGGAAGGGCCGACAGCCCAGGCCGAGCGGCGATCTGGCCCCCGGCGGGCCTATTTCTATGGGGTGGCTTTGGCCGGCGCACTGCTGATTCTTTTCGATTTGGGGTCTGTTCTCTACCGGCTGATTCTCGGACTCTTGGGAGAGTGGGACACCAGCAGCGGTACGCCCATCTTTGATTCTATTGCCCGCAGCGGCACGGGCGCGGTCTTCTGGGCGCTGCATCTGCTCGCCATCCGCACAGACAACCGGCTGACCGCTGATGCACCAGCGCCGGAAGTTACCACGACAGAGCAACGAACTGCGCTGGAAAAACGTATCGCCCAACTGGAAAGTGCGCTGGCTGGGGCACGTGCTGAATTAGAAGACCTTTGAATCTGTATTGACGGCAGACGGCGGACGGCAGACCGCGCAAAGCTGACCCGTTTCCAGCGGTCTGCCGTCTGTCGTCCGCCGTCAATCACACAGGAAAACCCTCGTGACCAAACGCTTCGTTGACCTGACCCTGCCCGTGCGCGACGGTATGCGCGGAATCGCCATTGAACCCCACACACGCATCGACCCGGACGGCTACAACACCACCAATCTGCACCTCTACAGCCACTCCGGGACGCATATGGACGCGCCTCTGCATTTTCTGGACGGGGGCAATACTATTGACCGCTGGCCGTTGGCCCAACTGGTCGGCCCGGCCCACGTCATCGACCTTTCGTCGGTGGAACCCAACGGCTTGCATACAGTCGCCGACCTGCTGCCCCACGCGGCCAAAGTGACGCCGGGCTGCCGTCTGCTCATCCGCTCGGACTGGTCGCTCCACGCGGAACTGCCCGACTACCGGCCCGATATGCCCCGCATCTCCGCCGAGTTGGCGCGCTGGCTGGTGGAACGGCAGGTGGCGCTGGTGGGTGTGGAAACGCCTTCTGTCGCTTCCCTGCGTCCGGAGAACAAAGCCGAGTTGACCGAAGTCCACCGCACACTGCTGGGCGGAAATATTGTGATTGTGGAGTGTCTGACCAATCTGCGCGAACTGCGCCAGGCGGTTGTCGAGTTCATCGCCTTGCCCCTGAAAATAGACGGCGGCGATGGCTCACCTGTGCGGGCGATTGCGATTGAGGGGTGATTTTTAGCGCAAAGGTGCAGAGAGTGCAAAGAAATGGGATTTCCTGTCGTTCTTCGCGTCTTTGCCTCTTTGCGTTAAAATTTTGCATCGACGTTCGGTTAGCTCGTCATACTTATTGCCGTCCGGTTGAGGCAAACGAGCGTCTCGTAGCAAGCGGCCAGGGGGTGGTAATCGGTCTTGGCGGGCGGACTTTTCTGGTTGCTCTGCTTCTGGCCCGCTGCATTCAGAACGCGGTACCAGCCGCCGTAGGTGTGATCGACAAAGTGCTTGTCCGCGTACTGCCACAGCCGGTCGTACCAATCCCAGTAACGTCCATCGCCCGTTTTGCACGCCAGGCTGGCCGCGGCGGCAAAGGCTTCCGAATGCACCCAATAGTAGCGGTCTGTGTCCAGCACCTGTCCGTCCGGAGCAAAGGCGTAGTGCATCCCGCCCCGTTCGGCGTCCCAGCTTTTCTGCATAGCCACGTCAAAGAGATGCTGGGCTGTGGGCAATAACCACTCTTGCGGGCGATAGCGTTCCAGAATGAGCAGCAGTTTGGCCCATTCCACAAAGTGGCCGGGTAGATAGCCGTAGGGTCGGAAGAGATTCTGCGGGTCGTCTTTGTTGTATTCCCAGTGGTGCTGCCAATCGGGCCAGTAGTGTTCCCAGATCAGTCCGCCAGTGGCGTCGGCCAATTCCACGCAGATACGCCGGGCCAACAGGTGCGCCCGCTCCAAATAGCGCTCGTCGCCGGTCGCCTCGAACGCAGAGAGCAGCGCTTCGCACAGGTGCATATTGGCGTTCTGTCCCCGATAGGGCGCAACGGCTGCCCAATCGCCCGCGGCGATTTCATCCGCGTACAACCGGGCGTTCGGCTCCCAGAAGCGACTTTCCAGCAGATCGTAGACATCGGCGATCAGTTCCTCTGCCCCGGCGATGCCCGCTTTGGTTGCGGTCGCCGCGGCCAGCAGGACAAAGGCGTGGCCGTAGCAGTGGCGCGTGTCATCCTCCACCGTCCGTCCCTGCAAAATCCAGGCGAAGCCCCCGTCCGCTTGACGATGAAAATCCTGCAAAAAATGCAGCCCGTGGGCAGCCGCCTCCCGGTACTCGTCTTCGTCAAAAAGCAGCCCAGCAATCGAATAGTTGTAGACGAAGCGGCAGGTTCCCACCAAATGTTTGGTCGTCCTGTCGTAGATCGTGCCGTCATCCAGGAATTGGTTGTTATAGCCGCCCAATGCCCGGTCAATACAGGCCGGGTGGTAGAAGTCGATGAGGCTGCGGATGTGGTCGCGCAGAAAAGCTGGATCGCGATAGGTCATTGATTGTTCCTTCGCAAAAAACGATTGCTGAAAGTTTGTGCTTCCTCGGATACACTCAGTCCAAACGCAGGGAAACAGCGATGGAGGTATTGACGCTTTTAGAACGCGTTACACTAGAACTGACGGTCGAACTGATGCGCTCGGCGCGGTTGGTGGCCGAGAAGACTGGCGCGCCCATCGGATCAGTCATTCAGTCTTCGCTTGCCCACACATTGCCCACACCTTGCCGCCGCTTGACGATTTTTCTGCCGGAGAAGCGGCTGAGTTTGCCTCACTGGCCCTTCTTGATGATGCCCAACTTTGGGAGATTGCGCGGTCAAAGATGTCCGCACAATCCGAAGCTGAACTTGCCCAAATGCTTGCCAGACAAGGACGATGACACCCGCCGCCACCCAATAGGCTACGGGTTTGCGTTGGCGGGCAGCAAGTGGGGATTTATGCAGATTGCCCCATTTTATCTGCTGTGAGTCCCTCCGGGGCTATTTTGACCCCAGTAAAGGGAATTATCTCACTATTCAATTGAGCCGCAAGTGTGGGGATAAGTAGCTTCAAATTGTAGTCGTAAGCATCGTCAGGCCATAACGTTTTCAATCGTTCCCGCGCATCCTCGTTGATATACTCGGCACCGGTCGCTTCAAATAGCATCATCGCTACATGCCCGGTGTTCTCGGTGATTGCAAAAACATACTCATCCCGGTCCTCAACGAGCGATGCACGCATCTTCTCCGTTTGTTCTTCGAGTTCGTATCCGTACAGGCCATAGTCCATCTCGCCGTCATGCAAAAGTGCTTGCGTGAGGCGTTTCTCGATCTGTTTGGCTGAGTTCATTGTGTGTCAGTCCTTTCCTGTTCTCGTTTTCTGAAGCGCAGTGACCCGTTGCATTATACCAAACCAGCATTCGATTCTCAGATGCGGCGGGCCGGCGGTGTATTGGGAGTGGAGGATATCTAATCCAGCAGGCGACAAAAGAAAGAGTCATCGGTTGCGGGTAGAGATGGCGGATGGTATATTGACTCGTATGGAAACACCAGAGGAATACAACACTCATTACCCTATTAATGGCAATGAATTTGCGGGTCTGACAGAACGCGCAGATCAATTCCGCGTCGAAGTATATGGGAAGCTGAACGGAAAACAGCGGTCACAGATGGGGCAATTCTTTACTCCACCGCCTGTAGCCTGTTTTATGGCGTCATTATTTGGAGAAATTCCGGGGAAGGTTCGTCTTCTGGACGCGGGTGCGGGTGCTGGTGCGTTGACCGCCGCGTTTGTGGAAGAAATGTTGCAGCGTAGCAGCCAACCATCCGAGATTTCGGTGATTGCCTATGAACAGGAACCGTTGCTGGCAGAATATCTCTACTCTATCCATTTAGCCTGCCAGCAAGATTGTCGGAGCCAAGCAGTTAAATTTGACAGTGTGGTAGTGGCAGAAGACTTTATTCATGCGGGGACAGAAATGTTGTGTATGGGGTTGTTCCCAGTTGCGCGACATTCATTTAATCGGATAATTCTGAATCCTCCCTACAAAAAAATAAGTAGTAACTCAATTCATCGACGGTTATTGAGCAGCGTAGGAATTGAAACCAGCAATCTGTATACTGCTTTTCTGGCAATTGCTGTTGAATTGTTGGAACCGGGTGGAGAATTGGTTGCTATTACGCCTCGTAGTTTCTGCAATGGCCCGTACTTCAAAGCCTTCCGTAAACTATTTCTAGGCTCAATGGCACTGCGGCGTATACACATTTTTGATTCGAGAGAGGAAGCGTTCAAGGGCGACGAAATCTTACAGGAAAATATCATCTTTCATGCCGTCAAAACTGCTGCTAAAGAAAAAGTCCTGCTTTCCACAAGCCACGGTCCGTCGGAGGACGGTATGACTTTGCGAGAAGTAGAATACAATCAGGTGGTTCGCCCAGATGACCCCGACCAGATTATCCATTTGGCGACGAGCGAAATGGACTCATTCGTACAAGAGCGAATCGATCAATTCCGATGTTCATTGACGGAATTGGGGATTGGGGTATCTACGGGTCGAGTCGTCGATTTTCGCGCCAGAGAATTTCTAAGAGATTTACCTGAAGAAGGGAGCGCACCCCTCATTTATCCAACCCACTTTGCGGACGGCTATATCCGATGGCCCAAATTGGGGGGGCGAAAACCGAATGCCATTGCCATTTCCGAGCAGACGGCATCGCTCTTCTTGCCATCTGGCGATTATGTGCTGGTCAGACGTTTCTCAGCGAAAGAGGAACCACGCCGCGTGGTTGCTGCTCTGTTTGATTCTTCACAGATACCTTCTCAGGTTGTAGGGTTTGAAAATCATCTGAACGTTTATCATTGCAACTACGCTGGATTGCCGAGAGATATTGCAAAAGGTCTTGCCGTATTTTTGAATTCTACACTTGTCGATAGCTATTTTCGACAATTTAACGGCCATACACAGGTCAACGCGACAGATTTGAGAAAGTTGCAATATCCCAGCAGAGAAATGCTTGCTGCATTGGGGCGGTATGCTGAAGAAGAAGAAGAATTTCCATCCCAACACAAAATCGATACTTTACTCGAGCAAGAGATTCAACAAATGGCAGAGATTCAATCTACAGATCCCGTCAGCGCAAAACAGAAGATCGAACAAGCAATAAGTATTCTGGAAAGTCTTGGCTTTCCCAGAGGGCAACTGAATGATCGATCTGCGTATACTCTTCTTGCCCTTCTCGATTTGAGGCCAGCCACCGATTGGCCTGAAGCTAAAGCCCCACTGATCGGAATCACACCGATTATGGATTTCTGTCGTGACCAGTACGGGCGGCAATATGCGCCCAACACCCGTGAAACCTTTCGCAGACAGACGATGCACCAATTCGTGCAGGCCGGATTGGCAATCCCAAATCCAGATGACCCAGGCAGACCAGTCAACAGTCCGAAATACTGTTACCAGATTGAACCTAACGCGCTTGCTCTGTGCTTAACGTTTGATTCGCCTCAGTGGGGTATCAGTCTTCAGGCCTATCTGGACACAGCAGAATCTCTGAAGCAACGCTATGCCAGGGCGCGTGAGATGAAAATGATCCCGGTTACTCTCGCTGAAGGGCAGGAGTTATATTTGACTCCTGGCGATCACAGCAGACTTGTGAAGGCTATCCTCGATGAGTTCGCTCCACGCTTTGTCCCCGGCGGTCACGTACTTTATGTGGGTGATACGGGAGGAAAGTGGAGATATTTTGATGAGGAGGCGATGCGTACATTGGGAGTTGTGGTTGGTATACACGGCAAGATGCCCGATGTCGTAATCCATCACATTGAAAAAGGATGGCTGGTTCTCATTGAAGCTGTCACAAGCCATGGGCCAGTGGATCCGAAACGGCGCGAAGAATTGTCCGTTCTTTTCCAGAGTTCCAGCGCGGGGCTGGTTTATGTCACTGCCTTTCTGAGCCGTAGCGATATGGCAAAATACGTCGGTGAAATTTCCTGGGAAACCGAAGTCTGGGTGCTGGAGGCGAGTACACATCTGATTCATTTCAATGGCGAACGTTTTCTTGGACCTTACGAGTAGCGTGCAATGGGCAATAGCCCGAAGCCCAACTATTGATAGATGTGGCAGGCCAGGGAGAGGGCGCAGGTTTATGGTTTTGAATTGGCGGGTGCGGGTTTTCCAGGTGGTGAGCAT
>Ga0209702_10006296_pt1 | contig 15374 bp, 12 predicted proteins | sample FRY01_FD_187210 | JGI IMG/M metagenome (GOLD analysis project Ga0209702, IMG submission 187210) | Freshwater microbial communities from Lake Fryxell liftoff mats and glacier meltwater in Antarctica - FRY-01 (SPAdes) (version 2) | ecosystem: Environmental > Aquatic > Freshwater > Ice > Glacier... | reverse complement strand
GCGGGATCGATGACAGCCGGGTCGGTGGGCGTCTCGCCGAATTGAACGAAAAGATCGGGCAGGGCCGCACCGCTGTTGACCGGATAGACGAACATTTGCAGGGGAATGTCTTCCTGGAAGCGGGTGTCCAGCAGAAAGTCGATGAACTTCTGGGCGGCGGCTATCTCTTTCGTCCCGGCCACAATGCCCGCAAATTCAATCTGACGGAAGGTGCCACCGGGCGGGTTGACATTCACACTGGCCGGTTCTGTGCGCCCATCTGTGGCATAGAGAAGATCCGCGGGCGGGCTGGTGGTATAGGAGACGACCAGCGGGCGATCCCCGCCGCCGCCGACGGTGAAGTGTTCAAAGTAGGCTTCGCTCCAGCCATCGGTCACCAGCACATCATTCGCTCGCAACGCCCGCCAATAGTCCAGATAGCCGTCCTCGCCAAAGTGGGCAATCGTCGCCAGCAGAAAGGCCAGCCCCGGCGAGGAGGAGGCGGGGTTTTCCACCACCAGCAGCCCACTGTAGGCGGGTTGGGTCAATTCTTCCAGCGTGGCCGGAATCGCCAGCCCCTTCTCGGCAAACCAGCCCCGATCCGCGTTGAGATTGATGAAGCCGTAGTCCACGGGCAGCAGCCGGTTCTCTGGGTCCAGTTTGTATTCGTCGGAAATCTGCGCCAGAAGGGGGGAAGCGTAGGGGACGAAGATATTCGCATTCAATGCCCGGCTGAGAAATGTGTTGTCCACGCCGAAGAAAACGTCGGCCAGGGGTGCGTCTTTGCTCAGAATCAGTTTGTTCAGCGCTTCGCCCGCATCGCCCAGGGAGAGGAATTGGAGTTCGATGCCTGTCTCTGTTTGAAAACCGGCCAGCACTTCTTCGCTGATACTGAACGAGTCGTGGGTTGCCACCACCAGTTTGACGGCTGCGGCCTGCTGCGGGGGCGATGAGAGATCGGCCACCGGTGTGCAGGCCGCGCTGATCAACAGAACGAACAATAGAACGAGAATCGACAAGAAACGGGGTGGGAATTGTTGTACGTACATTCGATCTTCCTTTTGAACTGTGTGTCAGGCGGACTGACAGTCCGCCTGACAAATTAAAAAAGCCTACTCATCTGAGTAGGCTTGTACGGCTGACTTCCTACGCTGGCATTACCCAGATCAGGTCTACGGGTCGGCAACTGGTCGGTTACCCTCTCAGCCTGGCATATCCAAGCTCCCCACATATTTGATTGAGATGACTATATCACAGAAAGCAGACAGAGTTCAATTTCTCTCTGCACGTTTCTCCTATTCTTCTTCCTACAACTGCTCCGCGGCACATTCGGGACAAAAGCGGGGATCGTCCAACTCTTGGAGGTGGCGAGAACAGACTGCAAATGTGATTTCCACACGCTCACGCAGAAAGGCTTTGGTCACCTCTGCCTCCAACAGCAGATCGAGACTGTTACTCGTGAGCAGCAGTTCGGGAACCGGGCAGGTGTCGCACAGTTTGCGACGCCAGCCCCGCGTGTTGTTGGGGCTGGCGTCCAATAGGCGGCACTTTTCCAGGTTGGCGCCCCGGTGGTAGTCACCGAAAAAGTAGCGGCAGTTGACTGGCTTCGGCAACGGTCAATTATCCCAGAAAGGCGGACCGCTATAGCCGGATTGGTCCCAATCGCCCTGGTCCCAATCGCCGCCATAGAACATATCCGGATCGATAAAAAGGCGGAGGGATAGTGCCAGTTTTCGAATTTCCTGCTCCGGCATCAGATAGCCAAATTCCCGTTCCAGACCCACCAGCGTCTCCAGTTCCGCTTCCAGCAGGTGGTAGTCCATGTGGCCGAGCGGGTCTTCTTCCGGCGTTATCATCTGAAATTCGGCCAGATAGAATTGATACCCCTCGCAATGTTCGGCTTCCATATCCGAAAAGTCGGCCACATTGTCTTCCACGGCATCCCAAAAACCCGGATCGTCGTCGCTGCTGCCGCCAAAGTTGTTAGAAGCTTCCCGGCCAAAGAAACCGCCAGGGAAACCAGCCCGCCTTTGACTTTCGTCGGCCTCTTTGGGGTAGCGTTCGCTTGTGGAGCGCGTCGATGGATTGTGCCGTTCCCGGCGTAAAGTCTCCCCACTGGCCTGACTGTAGCCCATATCGTCTTCCAAGCGCAGGGTGCTGTGTTCGTGGAGGACAAAGTGCATATCGTCCGGCGGTGTGGCATCCGCATAGACGCCCCGTCCGACCAGCGCGGCGGCCAGCTCCCAGACGGGCATGGCAGATCGGGATTTGCGATCGCCCGCTATGATGGCTTCTGCGCTGCGGGCCAGATGCAAATTACGGGCGTGAATCTCTTCTTCCCGGCGTCCTTCTCTGGGCTGCAAACGCAGGCTGTATTCGCCGCTGGCTGCATCCAATACGTGGATGAGCAGGTCGTCATAGGCCGCGCCACCGGCTTGATCTATCCAGGCGATAAACTCTTCGCCCAGGCGCAAGGCCCACGTCTCCCGGTCAACCGCCGCGTGAACTTCCATAACCGGCCCACCCATCAGGTGCAGGCGGACAATCCGGTTGTCTGGCTGGTGATCCTGGAAAAATTCCGGGAAGAATATCGCGTGCTCCAATTCGTCCATCAGCAGGTTGCCCCGCTGCACTTCGGCTTTGTTCAATGGATGGCGAAAAGTCTGACCCACAAGCAGAGACGGCAACCAGCCAAAGGTGCTGGGTGCGACAGGAACGGCCTGATAGAGTTTGCCAATCGCCTGGTAGACGGCACTGCGCACGCCTTTGCCGGTTGGCCGTTGGGCTTTTACCTGTTCAACTAATATATCCACCGACAACGGATCGGCAGACTCGGCCAAAATCTCTGCGACGCAATTAAAGTAACTGGGATACTGCAACGTATTCGTCATTTGTATCGCCTCCTAGCCGATATTATCCCACAGGAACCGCCAATTGTCTACCATCTGCAGAGGGAGGTCTCTCTTTTTTATTTCGGATCGATTTGTTTTCTGGTAAAGTAGACCTGCAATATGTCCCTCCCACCCCAACCTCAGGATCACACCGCGCCGTCAGCCCCCTCTGCCCGCCAGCCCAACAGCCTTTTTCTAATGACCGATCAGCACCATTGGACAACCGAATTGAGTGGAGAATTGAGAGAATGAACGACAAACGCATCATCGGAATCTGGCAACTCAAACGGGCAACGGGTGTGGACGACGACGGCAACATCCAACCGCCTCCTTTTGGACCGCAACCCAACGGAATCGTCTGCTTCCAGGCCGATGGGCGTATGTACTGCGTTCTCTGCGATGGCAGGGCCGAATTGCCGCCCGACGAGCCGCGCCAGTTTATGTCCTATGCGGGCAACTTCACATTCGACGGCACAACCCTCTCCACACGTGTCGATGCCTCGTCGGATCCAAACCGCGTTGGCACTGATCAAGTGCGCAGTGTGCGCTTCGAGAACGGCGGGATGACACTTGCGCCGCCCCGTCGGCTCTATGCGGGCGTGATGCAGCATCAGGCGCTATTTTGGGAGCGCGTTGTATTAATCCAATCGATCTTGACGAAGTACTAAATTAGGGTACTATCAATATAAAATAAAGACATCGAAAAACGCTGGAACTTATCTTCGCAAGACCGACAAACGGCAGCAGCAAATGGAGAGACTTCAAGGTTTTGAAAAGCACGAATTCGACACGGATAAAGAAAACTGACTCTCTCTGTTCGCGCTATTTGCGGGCTAATGCTACAGTTGCACCAACTGAATAAAAAGCTGTGCCCTGGCGATGCGCAAACATCCCAGGGCGTGGCCGTCGATGAGTCACTATCGTTGGCAAGAAGAATTCCACCAAAATGCGCCCATCGACACAAGTCGGCGGGCGCTTTGTTTTGCGCCCAGAATCAAACCCACCGGTAAAGGGGAAAACGCATCTGAAAAGCAAGAACCCGATACCATTACGGATACCGGGTTCCCTCCTAAAACTACTTTGTGGCTCCTCGAGTTGGACTCGAACCAACAACCCTCCGGTTAACAGCCGGATGCTCTGCCGATTGAGCTATCGAGGATCGGCGGTGCGCTGTACAGTATACGGTTTCTGCTGGGTATGTCAAATTTTGCAGGTCTGTGGATTCGGCTAACGGTTGTTGCGAAGTGCGAAGTGCGTATACCAGTTGACGCACCACGCACTACGGATTCTTACCCCAAATAATCCCGCAGCTTCCGGCTGCGCAGGGGATGGCGTAATTTGCGCAGGGCCTTCGCCTCGATCTGGCGCACCCGCTCTCGTGTGACCTTAAACTCCTTGCCCACATCTTCCAGGGTGCGGCTGATGCCATCTTCCAGGCCAAAGCGCATAATTAGCACCTGCCGTTCCCGATCAGCCAGCCCGTCCAAAATCTCGAACATCTGCTCTTTCAACAGATGACGGCTGGCCGCGTCCGCCGGGCCAGGTATACTTTCGTCCTCGATAAAGTCGCCCAGATAGCTATTTTCCTCGGAACCGACAGGCGTGTCGAGGCTGATTGGTTCACGGCTCAAGCGCTGAATCTTCTGCACTTTGGTCGAAGCCCGCTCCAACTGATGCTGCAAGGCCGGGTCCAATGGCAGTTCGGCGCGCAATGCTTCGCGAATCGCCTCCACATCCTTCGGCTCCATAAACTCCATTTCCAGCGCGATATCTTCCGCGGTCGGCTCCCGGCCCATCTCCTGCTGCAAGCGACGCTGCACCCGCACCTGGCGGTTGATCGTCTCCACCATATGCACGGGGATACGGATGGTGCGGGCCTGATCGGCGATGGCCCGACTGATGGCCTGGCGAATCCACCAGGTGGCGTAGGTGCTGAATTTGAAGCCGAGGGAGTGGTCGAACTTTTCAACCGCGCGCAACAGACCCACATTGCCTTCCTGGATCAAGTCCTGAAAGTTCAGACCCCGGCCAATATAGCGTTTGGCAACGCTGACCACCAGACGCAGATTGCTCTGAGCCAAATGGTCCTGGGCCAATTTGCCATCCTTCACCAGCGCGCGCAACCGGTCCAGTTCGTCAAAGTCGATCTCTTCCATCTCTTCCATCTCTTCCAAGGAGACGTCCAGCAGATCGCCGTTGCCGTTTTGTGTTTTGAGATGCTGTGTAGCCGCCAGGCCCGACTCAATGCGCTTGGCCAGGGAGACTTCCTCCTCGGCGGTGAGCAGGGCGTGGCGACCGATCTCGCGCAGATACATACGCACCGGGTCCAGCACCTGGCTCAATTCGGCCACATCTTCGATCACTTTTTCAACCGGGACATATTGCTCCCGTTCGATCTCCTCTTCCAGCTTCAGGTCACGGGCAATACGCGGCAGAGGCGCGCTGTCGTCATCCTCCTCATCCTCTTTAATGTCCTCAAATACATCCTCCTCCTCCTTTTTGGCTTCGCCCATGTGGATATATTCATCCAGTTCGCTTTCGCTGGACGAAGCGGCTCCGGCGCGGGTTCTGCCGGATGCTGTTCGAGGGGGTCGTTTCTCACGTGTGGTCATGCTCTACTCTCGCAGTCGAGGGATCATTAGGCGATACGAACGCCTTGTTCCGTGCGGGTGACGCCATAGGACGCCCGGTTAATGCTGGCTGACACTCTATCCAGGTGGTGCCGCTCCCGGCGGTTGCTGTTGATAGCAGCGGAGAAGCCCAACAACGCCTGCCTGTCTCCGCTCTCTTGAGCGTCTTGCAATAGAAAGTTCAGCGTACTAAAGACATCTGACAGCCGATCGAGACGCATACGGACAATACTCTTGACAATAGCTTCCCGAATCGATTCCATATCCCGATCCGGCATCTCCGTGCCGTGCAACATCAGCTCCGCCAATGCGCCGTGCAGGTCAGGATTGATGGATTCCTGAAAATGCGTCAGGTCCCAAAGTTCGTCCCCGGCCAGAAAATGCTTCAATGCAGAAAAAATCTCCCGATGTTTGATATCCTCCATATCATCCACTTCCAGGGAACGAATCTCCAGCTTTTCCATCATCCCTGTCAGCCAGATCAGCAGGTTCGGCTCGTTCAGCAGCATCGCCAGCAGATAACGTTCAATGCGCAGTTCCGGGTCCACCAGCAGCTTTTGGGAAGCGGGCACAGCGGATTGGCCTGTCCCACCCTGTCCGTTTGGCCCATTTTGATCGACACCATCCAAAGCCCCCAACCCCAACGGGACCTCTGCCTGGGACTCTGCTGGCGACTTTTTTGAGGACGGGGAAGAAGCGCCCTGCCCGCCCCGCGTCCGCTGGCCCTGTTGATCCGATGCAGTCCGCCGGTGGCTGATAGAACGGCCCGCGGCCTGCACCCGATGGGCGATTGTCTGCTCGTCGATCTGTACCAGGCGGCTGAGAAGCTGGACGTAGTGCTGGCGCTCAATCTCGTCGCCCAGCTCGGCAATCAGAGGCGCCAGTTCAGCCACCGCCTGCCCCTTGCCCTGCACACTCTCCAGATCGGTCTGGGCGGTGATGACGCTGATATAGAAATCGACCAGTGGCTGGGCTTTCTGCACCAGTTCGCGCCACAAATCGGCGTCCTGGCGCACAATATCATCCGGGTCCTGGCCCGCGGGCACAGCGACAATACGCAGATCCGCGGCCAGCCGTTCCTCCAGCCGCACCCGCCCGTTGGGTCCGATCACCGGTTTGCTCACCCGTTGCAGGGCTTGCCGGGCCTGGTTCAGCCCACGAATGGTGGCCTGTTGCCCCGCGTTGTCCGCGTCCAGCGCCAGGACAAAATTGTTGGTGTAGCGCTGCAACTGGCGCAACTGTTCCTCGGTGATGGCTGTGCCCATACAGGCAACCACATTGGCAAATCCGAACTGCTGGGCCGCAATCACATCCATATAGCCTTCGACAATGACCACCGAATCCGCGTCCCGGATGGCCCGGTAAGCCTTGTCAAAGCCGTAGATCACCGAAGATTTGTGAAAGAGAGGCGTCTCGGCTGTATTGAGATATTTGGGCACTGAATCGTCCAACACCCGCCCGCCAAAGCCGATAATACGCCCCTGCCGGTCGCAGATCGGAATCATCAGCCGATTGCGAAAGGCGTCGTAGTAGCTGTCCCGCTCCTCGTTGTATTTCAGCAGTCCGGCTTTGTGTTGCAGGGCCAGGTCGTAGCCCTGGGCAACCAGATGATCGCGCAGATTGTCCCAGCTTTCCGGGGCAAAGCCAAGCTGGAAGGATTCGGCCACAGCCGCGTTGATGCCCCGTTTTTGCAAATAGCCTCGGGCTGCCTGGGCCGTTGGGCCGCGGTGCAGCAGATTGCGGAAAAAGTGGGCGGCCTGGGCGTTGACATCGTAGAGCGTCTCCCGCTCTTTGCCCTCGTCGTCCTCATCCGGCTTGACAAGCTCCACACCCGCTTCTTTGGCGAGAAGCTGGAGCGCATCGCGGAAATCCACATTCTCCTTTTTCATCATAAAGGAGAAGATGTCGCCGCCTTCGCCACAAGCACCAAAACAATACCAGGTGCCTCGGTCGGGTGTGACAACAAAGCTGGGGGTGCGTTCTTCGTGAAAGGGGCAGCACGCCTTGTACGAACGACCGGCGCGCTTAAGTGGCACGTAGCGGGAGACAAGATCGACAATATCAATGCGGGCTTTGACATCATCTATAACGCTCATTCTGCTCCTTCTTGTGGATAACAATACTGTAAACGCCAGTACGCAGAACGGCTGGGGATAGTATAGCGAGAGATACGGGCGGTGTCAAAGCAGATAAAAATCGCTATGTACGCCCCAACTGTGTCAACACCTGGGGATAGGCCGTTTCGGCCTCGCGGAAGAGATCGGCCAATTTCATCGCCCGCAGCACATTGCCTTTTGTCTGAATCTGGCCGCTAAAAAAGGCGTCGGTCAGCTTTGTCTGCCCCAGCCAAATTTTGTGCAGCAGTTCCGCCGACATCGCCAGTTCCAGATCCGCCGCGCCGGGGCGGCTGCCAAAAAATACTTCCAGCGGCGGCTGGCGGCCATCCAGCAACACTTCGGCCTCCGGTTCCGTAAAACGCATCCGGATCACAAGATTGCTGCTGGTAAAAGTGGTGATCTGTGCCGGATTCTGATTCACCCGGTCAAACACCTCTTTGAGAACGGTGTATAGTTCGCCAGCGGTAACATAGACGGGCATGGCTCTCGGCATTCGCTGCATGGATAACGGTGGATGGGTAATGGTCGACAGGTAATAGTCAACAGGTAATAGCGGATGTGTTGCTGCTCCTATTATAGAGTCTGCGGGGGGAAGCGTCAAAAGTACACGCCATCAACGCAGTGCCCTGTGATATACTGGGCCGACACAGTTAAGTATGGTGAAGAGGTGATCAATGACCCAACCGACGACCCAACCGACGACCCAACCGACGAATTATCGAAGCCCCCGTTCGAATCGATTGCTGTTTATTGTGGCAATGGGATTCCTGTTAGGCGTGCTGGGCTGTGCTCCCCTCCTCGGCCAGGAAGCCACACCCGAACCGCCAGGAAGCACCGCGCCCGCGCGCCAGCGCAGCGCCATCTGGCAGCCAGCGCCCGGCACAAGCTGGCAGTGGCAACTGCGCGGCACCATCGACACCTCCTTTGCTGTTGCTATGTATGACATCGACCTTTTCGACGCGCCCCAAGCGACGATTGACCAGCTTCACGCCGCGGGTCGGGTGGTGATCTGTTATTTCAGCGCGGGGAGCTGGGAAGACTGGCGGGACGACGCCTCCGATTTTCCGGCGGCTCTGCTGGGCAACACACTGGACGGCTGGCCCGACGAGAAGTGGCTGGACATCCGCCAGATTGCCAGTCTGACGCCAGTGATGACAGCCCGCCTGGACCTGGCCGTGACAAAAAAGTGCGACGGGGTGGAGCCGGACAACGTGGACGGTTACGCCAACGAAAGCGGCTTTCCCCTGACCGGTGTTGACCAGTTGGCCTACAACCGTTGGCTGGTCCAACAGGCCCACCAGCGGGGACTGTCCATCGGGCTGAAGAACGATCTGGACCAAATCCCCGATCTGGTGGACGATTTTGACTGGGCGCTCAATGAACAGTGTTTTGAGTTCGCCGAATGCGACACACTGCTGCCCTTTGTGCAGGCGGGCAAGGCGGTCTTTGGCGTGGAGTACAGCGGTGATCAAACTGTCTTCTGCCCCCAGGCCAATGCCAAGAACTTTAGCTGGCTCAAGAAGAATCTGGACCTGGACGCCCAGCGGTTGGATTGTATGACCCAATTTTCCGGGGGCACGCCTACGGCAACCCCCACAGCAACCGCCACAGCGGCGAATACTGCTACGGCCACACCGACTGTGACACAGACTGTAACACCGACTGTGACACCGACTGTGACACCGACTGTGACACCGACCGCAACGCCTTCTGGAACTCCCACACCGTTTGCTACCGTGCCGCCCCGACTGACGCCCGGAATCGGTGTCTATCTGCCGAAGGTCAACCGATAAGCAAGCGTAGGCGGAGCGGAAGCATTTCGGCAGACAAAGTAGGCGATCAGTGGTTGTTGGCAGCGAAATAGCGGGGAACAGGACAACGCACTCATGCGTTATGAGGGCAAGGGAGAGCCAATTGGCAGGAAAAACCAGGCTTTATATGCACACACAATCTGGATTATTGCGTAGAGTCGTAATTGTTTTTGCGTGAGAGCCGTCGGGTCTGGTATGCTCCCCTATAGAGCGCGTATCTGCGCGGAGGAAAGTAAAATGCAACTATTTCGACGTGACAAACGGGACGACGAAGCAAAGACGGAGAACGGCCAGGAGGCGACAGCGGTTGGCTGGTATGAGAGTATGGAAGAGCGCCGCCAAATGGCCGCGCCCAGTCCAGACCAGAATGTCCAGACAGCGGTGACAGACTACGGCCAAATCGTTTCGCGCCCCCACGCACCCGTTTCCCCACCCGCGCAGCGGGATGTGATACCAGAACAGACGAGGAGTGTTCCAGCGATGAGCAACATTGCACGAGAGAATCTGCCCTACCCGGACCTGCCAGTGCAGGGCGGCAGCCGTCAGGCTCGGTCCGCTGGTGGTCAGGCCACTGTGATTGATGCCCAATCCCATTTCACTGGGAACTACCGCTCGGATTCGGACCTGATCGTTGAAGGAACCTTTGAAGGCGAGATCGAGTGCAACGGCACGGTGAGTGTGGCAGAAAGCGCCACCCTCTCGGCCACAGTGAAGGCGCGCAATGTAATTGTGGCTGGCTCGGCCAATGGGGAGATCACTTGTGACGAGCGCTTTACCATCCGCTCCACCGGCGAGATGCGGGGCAAAGCCCAGGCCGCCACGCTGGTTGTGGAGGAAGGCGCATTCTTCGAGGGGGAATTCCGCATGGGTGGCGGCTACTCTGGGGCGACGTCTGCCAGCTATAGCGGCTGGGAATCGGCCCAAAAGGCCACGCCCACAGCCGCCGAGTCTTCGGCTTACAGCATGAGCGTAGACCAGAGCGACTTGGGCGATATGGAGGAAGACGCGGCAGAAGCAGAAGCCGATTCCTTCTCGGTGGACGACCTGTGGGATGAGGACGAGAAGACGGAAGATCAATAAACGACAAGACGACCGGATAACAGGACGGAAAAAGGGCCGACATTCCATTGGAACGTCGGCCCTTTTAACTGTTCAACCCACGCCAAAATCGAACCGCTGAAAACACAGACCACACTGAAAAAAGCGAAGAATTTCTCTGTGACTCTGTGATTCTGTATCTTTGTGGTTATTCATTTCCCCTCCGCCGATTTGTCCAGAAAGCCCGCGGCAAAACCCAAAAATTTGTAGACATCGGCAAAATTGCTGGCGATGCCCAGGGAAACCCGCACCGCGCCCGCGCTCTTTTTGTGCTTGTGCAGAACAATCGCCTGGAACTGGTCCAGCGTCATCCGTTCGTCGTCCCGAAAAGCCTCCCGCATCTCGTCGGCGGTCAGGCCGTGGGCCAGTTCCCCCGCGCCGGGGTTGCAGAAACAGCCCGTGCGCAGGGAGATATTTTCCCGGTTGGCAAGCTGCTCCACCCGGTGATAATCTACCAGCGCGGCTTCGGGATCGTAGAAATTGAAGGCGATTGTCCCGCCCCGGCTTTCTGTGTCCGTGGGGCCATAGATGCGCACCAGCGGCGCGCCGTTGCTGTGGCGCAGGCTGGTCAATTGCTCCAACAGCCAGCCGGTCAGCCCGGCCACCCGCTCGTGGATCAGTTCCACGCCGATGGAGTCGATATATTCCAGTCCGATTTGGATGGCGGGCAGGTTGAGGTAATCGACTGTGCCGTCCTCGAAAGCGGCTTCGCTGTCGGCCATATAGTGACCGCAGCCCTGCACCGAAGCGATGGTAATTGTCCCCCCGGCAAACCAGGGACGGCGCAGCTTTTTCAGCGCCTCTTTTTTCGCCAGCAGACAGCCCACGCCGGTGGGATAGCCGAAAATTTTGTAGAAGGAGAGGGAGACAAAATCCGGTTTCCAAATGCGCAGATCCAGCCGGTTGGTGGGGGAAAAGGCCGCGGCGTCCAGCAGCACATCCCAGCCTTTGGCCTGGGCTTGTGCGATCAGTTCCAGGGGGTGCTGCACGCCGGAGAAGTTGGACTGGGCGGGATAGGCGAAGAGATTGGCCCGACCCGGCTCGGCCCCGTCCAAAAATTCGTCCAGCCGCTCCTGGCTGATGCGCAGGTCCGGCGGGACAACGGGCAGGTAGAGGACTTCCGCGCCTTTGGCCTGGGCAAATTCCCGGATGCCGTTGACCGAATTGTGGTTGTCGAAGGTGAGAACGTAGCGCCCGCCGGGGGCGAAGGGGTAAGCCTCGCCCACCAGTTTGAGCGCTCCGCTGGCGTTGGCGGTGAAGATGACCGTATACTCCTCTGGCGAGGCCTGGAAGAAGTCGTAGACGTAGGCGCGGGCCGCATCCACCAGGCGGGTGGCGGCCATTGACGTGGGGTTGACCGAATGGGGGTTGCCGAAGACATTCTCTTGCAGCATCTCGAAGTGGCGGCGCACCTGCCCCTCGGCGTAGAGACTGCCCCCGGTGTAGTCCAGATAGACGTGGCCCTGGTGGTCCAGGCGGGCATATTCGGTGGCGCGCAATTCGCGCAGTCGGGCGGTGGCCGCATAGGCCGGATGTTCCTGCAGAAAGGCGGAACGGGCCGCGTCCAGCCTCTCGGCGCGGTAGAAGTCCGCGGGGGCCAGGGTGGTGACAGGCATAGAAAGCATCTCCTTTGATGACGGTTGGCACACCTACGCTTCTACGCTACACTGATCTACGACAGGCGTCAAATCAGGCGGCAGACGCATACTTTTAACGCAAAGGTGCAAAGAAGCAAAGGCACAGAGCGGAATCGAAAATTGGCTTTGCATCTTTGCTACTCCGCGTCTTTGCGTTGAAATCTTCTCAATCCAAAGGGGTGCGTCATGCAGATTCGTGAAGTGGTGGTGACGGGCAAGGAGCAGGTAGTTTTGCAGGCGGGCGAGTTGGATGAGCAGCCCGGCGCGGGGGAATTGCTGATTGAGAGCAAATGCACTTTCATCAGTTCGGGCACGGAGCTGGCGAACTACACGGCCAAAGACCCGGATGTCTACGTGCCGGGCAAGTGGTGCAGCTATCCCTGGCGCTCCGGATACGCCAATGTGGGCGTCGTGCGGGCCGTGGGCGAAGGGGTGACACGGGCGCAGGTGGGCGAACGGGTCTTCACCTACGGCAGCCACGCCTCGGCCTTCCGCTATCCCCAAACGCGGCTGATCGTTCCTGTGCCAGAGCGGCTGGATTCGATGACTGCGGCGGCCTCGCGGATGGCCGGGGTGGCAGCTTCGTCGATTCTGCTGGCGGAGATTCGGGAGAATCCCTGGGTGGTCGTCTTTGGCCTGGGGCTGGTGGGCAATCTGGCCGCCCAACTTTTCCGCATCCGCGGCTGCCGGGTCATCGGCGTGGACCCGGTGGCGGCCCGGCGCGATTTGGCCGAGGAGTGCGGTGTGGAATGGACGGTCGGCGGCACATCCGACGAGGCGCTGGACGGCGTGCGTTCGCTGACCGGCGTGGGCGGCGCGCAGATCAGTGTGGATGCGGTGGGGCATAGCGGCGTGCTGATGGACTGTCTGAACATCACCGGGACGGAAGGGCAGGTCATCGCACTGGGCACGCCCCGGGTATCAGTGCCGGGGGATTTGACCGCGGCCTTCAACCGCATCCACCGGGGGCGGCTGACTGTGCGCGGCGCGCACGAGTGGTTTCTGCCGATGTATCCCGACATCGGCAACCGCACTTCCCAGTTTAGCAAACAGCAGATGCTCCTGGACTGGATGGCGCGCGGTCTGTTGCGGGTGGAGCCGCTCATCTCGCATCGAATGCCGCCCGCGCAAGTCAAAGCGGCCTACGACGGGCTGCTGCATCAGAAGGATGTGTATACGGGGGTGGGGCTGGTGTGGGGGTGAGTGGGTTGCGGGCGTTGGGTACACATTTGCACCCAACGCCCGCCATTGCACGGCCAAAAGGCCAGGGAACTCTCTTAATTATTTGTCGTTGTGTAATTGCTCAGGCATAGCCCATGCCAAATTGGGTGACTTTTTGATAAATTTGTCCCACTTGAAGCCTGAAATTAGCCTGAATTCTTATTGTTTGTCCTACTAAAATCTTACAAATTGCGACGTTATGGTTTTTTGTAAGGATTGGCGGGGCAAAACTTAGAATTTTGAACAGAATTTTGGGTTCAAGTGGGACGGAAACTCATTTTTTGACCTCAAAATCGATCTGAATATGCCTGAGCAGTTACGGAATTTTTCGATAGTTGGCTCATTGCGAGTAGACAATGCGACAACCTTACACACTATAATCTCCCATCTCACCAGTTGTCAAATTACTGAAAAATGATCACATAAAATCAGGGCGGGTTCTCATCCCTATAGCCACCGGTAGAAAAGAAACCCGCCCCGTCCCATCTCAGCATCCCGTCATCCCGCTAAAAGTCGATAGATTTTCCCTCAAACGCGTACAAAAAGAGTCGCTCCAGCTCATCCCCCGCGGGCATTCGGGGCGCGGCCAAGATGGCGCTGTCCGAGAGAGTGTGGGTGCAGAGGATTTCCAGCGCTTCTTCCAGAGCCGTGGCACTGATACCCAACCCGGCGATGGATGTGGGCTGGCCGATCTGCTCTTCCAGCCCGCGTACGGCATCGATCAATCGCTGTGAGCCGCTCTGTTCGTCGTTCCCTTCGTCGTTCCCTTCTGTCAGGCGCAAATAGCGGGCGATCTCCCCGTAGCGGCTGCCGCCCGCGTTGGCCGTATATTCCATCACATAGGGCAGAAAAAGCGCGACGGCCCGCCCGTGGGGAATTTTGAAGTAGCCGCCGAAGCTGTGGCCCAGCGCGTGGGCCATCCCCACAAAGGAATTGCCAAAGGCCAGCCCGGCCAGTGTGGCCGCGTTTGCCATTTTTTCGCGAGCTTCGCTGTCTGTGTTGCCCGCGGCGTAGGCGCGGGGCAGGTAGCCGAAGACCAGTTCGGCGGCCTTCAACGCCAGGGCGTCGCTGTAGTCGTTGCGGAAGTTGGCGGTGTAGGCTTCGATGGCGTGGGTGAGCGCGTCCAGCCCCGTGTCCGCGGTGACCCGTGGCGGCAGTTGGCTGCTGAGCGAAGGGTCGATGAGGGCAAGGGTGGGGATCAGCTCCCGGTTGCCCACAGAAATTTTGCGCCGCTGTTCCGGATCGCTGAGAATCACATACATTGTGGCTTCGCTGCCCGTGCCGCTGGTGGTGGGGATGGCAACCATCCGGGATTTGCAGATGTTCAGATCGAAGACCGGCGAAATCTCCTCCGGTTCCAGATCGGGCCGTTCGTAGAGCGCCCACATCCCTTTGGCCGCGTCCAACGACGAGCCGCCGCCCAGCCCGACGATCCAATCCGGCTGGAAGGCGTTGATCATCTCCACGCCCCGTAGCACAGTCTGGATGCTGGGCTCCGGCTCCACTTCGGCGAAGACCTGCACTTCCATTCCCGCCGCGTGCAGATGGCGGCTGATGCGTGCGGTGAAGCCCAAACCGTCCAGCACGGCGTCGGTGACGATAAAGGCCCGCTTGCCCGGCAGTTCTTCCAGATGGTCCAGCGCGTCTTCACCGAAGATAATTTGGGGGGAAGAAAAGAACCACATCGCCTAAAATTCCGTGTCTACTTTTGTGGCGCAACCCACCAATTCCTGGGCTGCCTTCACATTCTGCATCACTTTAATCAGATTGCCGTCCAGCTTCAACTGGCGGGTCATCATCCCCTGAATCGGGTCCAGCTTGCCCTGCAACACTTTCACCCACTGGTCGTGTTTGGCGCTGATTTTGAATTCCGGCGTCTTAAAGTTGGCGTCGGTGGTGTAGACAGCGTCCCGACACTGGCCGTGCCAGAGGTCCATATAAATCAGGTCATCGGTGCCGCTGACGACGAAATAGAAGTCGCCTTCCCAAG
>Ga0209702_10006294_pt1 | contig 15375 bp, 16 predicted proteins | sample FRY01_FD_187210 | JGI IMG/M metagenome (GOLD analysis project Ga0209702, IMG submission 187210) | Freshwater microbial communities from Lake Fryxell liftoff mats and glacier meltwater in Antarctica - FRY-01 (SPAdes) (version 2) | ecosystem: Environmental > Aquatic > Freshwater > Ice > Glacier... | reverse complement strand
TTCCTTACTTTGATGACTCATGATCCCTGATAATGTCTTCATCCGGGTGTCATTCTTTCTGGCGCAACGACCATCACCACGATCCTTTTCAGAATCGCTCCGGTGTCATTCTACTTGGCGCAATGCGCGAGACCGGTGGTCAGGTCGCCGAGGCGGAGGTTGGGGACGAAGCGGGCGATGCCGCCGAGGAACGGGAAGCTGGCCTGCTCGACGAGCGAGTGGGCCCGGCTTTCGATGAGGGCGAAAGCGGAGAGCGCCTCGCGTGGCACGAGCCGCTTTTGCCCGAGCTGAATGAGGCGGACCGAGACGTGGGCGGGATCGAGCCCGAGGTCTTCGGGCCGGAGTTTCTTGCAGCCGCGCCAGTAACGGACGCTGGTGGCGCAGAGGACTCCCCGACGGCAAACGGCTTCGAGGAGGGGCAGGTTGTATTGGTTTTGGGTCATGGTGTTGTTTGGTTGTTTGTTTGTTTGGTTGGTTGTTGGTTGTTGGTTTGGGGGTTGATCCGGCGTCGCATCGCTATGCCGGGACAAGATGCAGAAAGGGCGGCTCCGGTGATGGAGCCGCCCTGGGGTGGGGGTGAATGAAAAGCCCGCCGCGACACAGGGTCGGGAGGGCTTTGGTTAGGAAAACTGAAAGGATAATTGCCAAAGGCTGCATGTGGCGATATGTTCAGTAATCCTGAACATGCGTGCGGAATCAGCTCTCCCCGACCACGACCAGCTTTTCGCCATTGCGGAGGCACAGCAGGGGTATTTCACCATGGCCCAGGCGCTGGAGGCTGGCTATGCCCGCAGCACGCACAGCTACCACGTGAAATGCGGGAACTGGGTGCGGGAACACCGGGGGATCTATCGACTCAAGCGCTTTCCGGTCTCGGAAGCAGGACAGCTCGTGCTTGGCGCCCTTTGGTCAAGGGACCGCAACGGCGTTCCTCAGGGGGTGTATTCGCACCTGACCGCGCTGTCGCTGGGGGATCTCTCGGACGCGAACCCGACGAAGCTGCACATGACCGTGCCGCCAAGTTTCCGCAGACGCGGTGAAATGCCGTCGGTGCTGGTGCTGCACAAGGCCGTGCTGGAGGAGTCTGAGATTGAGCGGGAACGCGGTTACGCGCTGACCCGGCCGCTGCGTGCAATCCTTGATGTGGCAGAGGCGGCTCAGGCTGATCCGGGAATGCTCAAGCAAGCACTTGAGGAGGGACTGAAGCGAGGGCTGATCACGCGCGCGGAACTGAAAGCCACACGTCGGGGCGAGGAGCTTTCAGAGGAACTCAAGGCCCTGCTTGATGAAGCCTGACCGATGAAGACCCGGGTCACGTTTTCCGATCGAGGCGCGGCTGGATGGCAGGAACTTCGCGCGCTTCCATCTGGATCTCGGCTTTGGTGACATCCAGCGCGAGCCTTGGGAGTGGACAAGCCCGCGTGACTGGCTGGCCTTCGCCGGCATCGAGGCCGGGCGCTTCCCGTCGATTTCACGTGAGGAACACTTCGCGCAGAAGCTGCATGCTTACACGATGCCCCGCCAAGATCGGCCGAATTCCCGGGTAAAGGATCTGGTGGACCTCGTTCTTCTGATCGATGCCGGAGGCATGGATGAAGCCCGCTTGGCACGTGACATTGAGGACACCTTTCGACATCGGGGCACTCATCCGGTGCCCGGGCAACTGGATGCGCCGCCCCAGTTCTGGGGGCCGGTCTTTGAAAAACTGGCGGAGGAATGCAGCATCGGTCGCGATATCAACGAGCAATTTGGGAAGGTGAGGAATTTATGCGAGAAGTTGGGATGAGAAAAACGCACTCTTTTGCCTCAATCATGATTTGCCTGCTGGTCGCGAGCTTGCGTAGCAGCGCGCAGCCGTCGCCGCAGGCTACCGCCACCCCGGAGCAGCGCATGGAAAGGAAGGCGGCTGCGGAAAAGCAGGCCGAGCCCGAGGAGGCCGATGCTGAGAAAGAAAAAGCGAGGAAGGAGCCGGTGCGGCGTAGGCAGATCGTCCCCGAGGAGGAGATCAGCTACAAGGAACTCGCCCGACGGGCGGGAACCACGGTGAAGGCTCTCAACAAGTTGAACGGCCTGAATCTTGACGCCTGGACCCTGCTTGCCAGAGGCTCGGAGTTGTATGTGCCCGTCAGGGATCCGTCGACCTGATCTTGGGCGCGGATTTTCTGTTCTGGAACGGCCTTGTCCCGACGAGGACGTCATCACTCCCGTCGGGGTGTAATGAATCAGCGGAAGTGTCTCCCACCTGAAGCCCTCGCCCGGGCCATCGCCTCGACGAAGCGCCATTTGCGGACGATGGCTGCCTTTCGCTGCAGCCACACCGGCAGCCGCCCCTTGTGGCGGATGTAGTAGTGGAAGGTCTCGGCGAAATCCTCGCAGACGCTGGTGGCGGCGTAGGGGGTGAGGTGCTCGTCGGGGTCGTAGGAAGTGACCGGTCGGGTGGACAGATAGGAGCCGCCGAAGGTTTCGCGGAAGCTGCTGGTTTTCACGAGGCCCGGGCGGCGGTCGGCCAGGGCGTGGGCCCATTCGTGGCGGAGGACGTCGGTGAGGCGGGTGTGGTAGCCGAGGAGCAGATCGGAGAGCTGGGCCCCGGCGAGGGCGGGGATGTAGATGTCACCCTTCACTCGGAACCAGCCGTAGCAGGAGAAGGACGCCGGGACGTGCCAGACGTCCACACTGTCGAGGCGTGGATGCCAGAGGCCGAGGGAGTCCATCTCAGCCATGACCTGCTGGTTGGCGCGGTCGAGCTCGTCAAAGGTGATGAGGTGCCGCAACGGGCGGCGGGCGGTTTGTCGGGTGTAGGGCATGGGATAGCGAGGGTGATACCAAACAGTCCGGCGGGAGCGCACTGGCCCCCGCCGAGTGGATGGTCGGGTTTGGGTTTCGGGCTCAGCCGCCGAGCTTGCCGCGGGAGAGGTCGTCCACCAGATCGGTGAGTTCGTCCCGGTTCTTCGGCATGTCGAGGCGGAGATACTTCAAGGCGAGCGGGAGGGCCGGGCCGATGGCCTTGCGCAGCATCCGCATCTCGGTCTCGAAGGGATCGACCGGTGAATGGTCGGCGTCAGCCGGGCTGCGGTCGATCCGCTCGACGAGGTCGCCGATGAACACGGTGATGTGGGCCAGCTTGTCGAAGTTGATCCACGCCATGGTGTCCTGCGGGGTGTGGTAGTGCCGGCCCTGCCCGCAGCTGAGGAACAGGAAGGACTGTCCGGCTTTGGAAAAGGCCGCGTGGTCGGAAACCGCTCCCACGTAACCGTGCAGCGTGGTCATGACTCGGAGCTTCTTTGCCTCCTTCGCGGCGGCCTCGACGATGGCGGGGAAGGTGCCGTCGCTTTCCGCGCCCAGCACCGCCACCAGCTTCCGCAGGTGCGGCAGACAGGCCATGATCGGTTTGGGAACCGGGAGGTCGAGGTCGGTGGCCTCGTGTCCGACCAGGTCGGTGACGATCACTGCCGCAAAGCGGATCTCCGCACAGTAGTCCTCGCAGAAGCGGCGCGAGCCCATCGTCTTGCCGAGGAAGAAGGGCATCTCCTCCGAGTCGAAGAAAGCGATGATGAGATCCCGCTCCAGAGGATGGAGGACGTAGTGGCTGGCGAGGAGGATGTTGTGGGCGACGCTGGTGGCGTTGTCGTCCACGCAGGGGGCATCGATGACGCTATCGTAGTGCACACCGAGGAGGATCGGCGGGAGGCTGCGGTCGCGACCCGGGATGACGCCGACGAGGTTGGTGAACTTTTGCGGCTTCCTGGTGTTGGGGTGGGGCAGCTCGTAGCACAGCTCGAAGCGGTCGCCGTGGAAGGGCCGCAGGCCGATGCGCTCCATCTGCTTGAGCAGGTAGTCGCGGGCCACGTCATGGCCGGGCTGGCCGACGCGACGTCCCAGGGGGAGGGCGAGGGCCTGACTGTGTTTGGTCAGGCGATCGACGAGGATCTTGTGGGGAAGGTTCATGGTGGGAGATGGGGTTGGGGATGGGGTTGGGGTTGCTTGCCACCAGTTCGGTGGGTTTGGAAAAATCTCCCCCCGGAGAGGGGAGGGAGGATGCCAGCCGCCCGGCGGGAGCGCAATGGCCCCCGCCAGGTGGATGGTTGGTTTCATCGGGTGACGGTGGTCAGGGACCTCGGCCATTGACGGCGCTCGTTGTGGTATTGGCACCAGGAGCAGTGCATCCCCGGTTGGGGATGAAAGCGCTCTGCCGCGATGCCTTCGACGGCGGTTTCGAGCATCGCCACCACCCGGGCCTTGCGCGAGGCATCACTGGGCGAATCCCCGCCGCGTCTCGACCTCGTCTTCCTGGTGAAAACCAAGACCCCGCAGGTCATCCGCGTCTCTGCCACCCCGGCTGATTCCAGCAGGAGCTGGTAGCTCACGAGCTGGAGTTCGTGGTCGAAGGCGGCCACGCTGTGGGTCGAAGAACAAAAGAAACTGCTACTGATGAAAGGAACTACCAGAAGCCATCTGCGATCTCGTGAGGGGCCGTGGGAAGGAAGGCTATGGGAATACGGCTGCCGCGATAGCGGTAATCAAGACCGGCGAAGCGAAGAGGGGATAGCCTGAGCGAAGCGAGGACAGAGTCATCAGCCGACTTGTCCCGCCATAGCCGGAGGCGACGGCGGAAGGTCATAGTCATCGAGGAAACGAGCCGGAGTGTGAATGAGCACAGCAAAATTGCCGGAGGATTGCCTTCACTCCGCTCCGGCCATGCGGTTTCCTTCTCCGGAAACCGGGGAAGCGGGCCCGCATTGCCCCCACTCCGCTCCGGCCAGGCCAGTTTCCAGTTCTTCCTCCGGAAAATGGTCTGTGGATGGGCGGCAAGCCTCCCGCCGCGCTCACCCAATGAAGGGCCAAACCGACAAGTATCCTAACCACGGAACGGACGCCCCAGCCGACAACGCCAGTAGGCTAGGAATGGACGAGAGCCGTTGCGGCGGGAAGCATGTGGATGCTCGGCGTGGGCTAGTCCCGCGTTGAATTGGAACCGCCGTGGACGGCCTGCCCCGCCGTAGCTTCAGCGAAGGAGGGACCCGGACACACGGTGGTCTGGGACCCGTGGCTGACTCTAGCAGTCAGTCACGGGGCCCCGATTGTGCCTAGTTATTGTTAGCTGTGGAGAGCTTGCAGCACCGCTTCGGGCTCTCGATCCACTACTCGGAGGAGCGCCTTCGCCGGACCTTCCGGCTCACGTCGTCCCTGCTCCCAGTTCTGCAGTGTTCTCACGCTGACGCCGATGATTGCCGCAAAGCGCGACTGAGACAAACCCAGCCGTTCCCTGATTGCTTTGGCGTCGGGGTCCTCCACTTTGAACACGCGGGATGCCTTGCGCTTGCCGCGCTTAATATCACCCGCTTGGCGGATGCTCTCGCAAAGTTGGTCAAAATCTTCTTCGTTCATTGGTCTAGGTGTTGGTCAACCAGTTCTCGCAATATCTTGGTATGCTGCTGACTGAGGTTTGTTTCATAACACCTCCGGAAGTGATATCCGGAGTGACCGGGACGGTCACGCCACGATTTGGGCGAGTTGGTGGAGGTGGGTGATGGTGGCGGTGGGGGGGAGGAGGAGGTCTTTGTTGTCGGAGTGGAGGCGGAGGGAGCGGAGGTCGCCGGCGAAGAGGGCGGTGCGGAAGCCGAGGGAGGCGGCGGGGTGGATGTCCTTGAGGGCGTCATTGCCGACGAAGAGGGTTTGGTGGGGGGTGAGGTGGAGGGTGGCGAGGGCGTCACGGAGTTGCTCATAGAGCCAGGTGCCTGGTTTGCCGCGGCGGTGTTGGTAGGAAAAGAAGGAGAGGTCGGGGCGGAAGCCGAATTGTGCGAGAGTGGTGTCGAAGAAGGCTTCGAAGAGGAGGGGGGTGTAGAACTGGGCGTTGGAGACGATGCCGAGGGGCAGGCCGCGGTCGCGGAGGGTGGTGAGGATTTCGGCGGCGCCGGGCATGGGCCAGACCGGGTTGGTGGCGAGTTCGTAGGCGACGGCGATGGCCTCCACTTCGTCCGGAGTGGTGTGGCGGTCGGGGTGGAGTTCTTGCAAGAGAGTGGACCACAACTCTCGGACCTCGACTTCGGGGTAGGGAATGCCTTCCCGTTTGGAGGCCTGGTGGGAGGCGCGAATAAGTTCGAGGAAGCGGGCGGTGAGGGCCGGGTTTGCGGGCAGTGGGGGGAAGTCGAGGTCGGCGAGGATGGCGCGGAGGGCGGTTTCCTTTTGGGTGGCGTCGGTGAGGCCGATGTCGCCGGAGCCCGAGACGACGAGGGTGCCGTAGATGTCGAAGGCGACGCAGCGGATGCCGTCGAGTTTGGGGAGATGGGGCTGGAGGGAGGTCGGTTGGGGGTCGAGGGGGCTGGAGCGCTCCCGAATGAAGCTGGAAAGGCGGGGCATGAGGGTGCGGGTCAGGTGCGGAGGAAGTGGAAGCGTTCGGGCTCGAGGAACTGGTCGAGAACGGCCTCGGGATCGAGCCACTCGACGGGGGCGGGGACGGCGTCGAGGATGGTCTGGTAGATGGTGCTGAGGGTGCGGCCGTAGCGGGGGATGGAGTAGGGTTCCAGAGCTTCGGCGGGGGAGGAGGAGGAGGTTTCGAGAAGACAGGCGATGAGCCAGTCCTGCAGCGGTTGGCATTCGCCGGCGATGCCGACCATGACTTCGTCCGGATGCTGCATGGCCTGGTTGATGACGGAGCGCTGGATGTCCTCAGGAAGGTTGCCGAAGTCGGCGTAGTCGCCGAGGAGGAGGGAGTCCCAGGCGCGGTCGAGGATCTCGTCATCGACGGGTCTGCCATAGGACTCGTAGTACTGCCGGAGTTCCTGTTCGAGGTGGTTGCGGAGCTCGTCCTGATCGATCCAGTCGAGGGGGACGAGGAGGTCCTCGTAGAGGGAGCCGAGGAGGAGGCCGTTCCGGGCGAAGTCCCGGGTGATGTCGGGGAGGTCGCGGCCGAGGAGGGGGAGGCGGAGGGCGATGGGTTCGAGGAAGGCGAGGCCGAAGCCCTCCGCGATGGAGCAGGTCATGAGGTGGGTGGAGTGCCGGAGCCAGGATTCGAAGCTGGCATCGGCGCCGGGGGCGGGAGGGATGCGGTCGGCGACATTGAAGAAGACGGGGAGGTGGAGTTCTTCGGCGAAGTCGAGCCATTGGTTGTAGCCTTTGAGCCACTGGGGATTTTCGGGGGCGAGGGTGAGGGCGAAGCGGGTGTCTTCGGGGGCGAGGGCGGCGAGGAGGCAGAGGCAGCCGAGGTTCTTGCGGCGGATGCCGCGGACGGGGTAGAGGACGAGGCGCTGGTTGCTGGGGGCGGGGGGGGCGAGTGCGGCGAGGGGAGGGACGGCGTTGGGGAGGAGGTGGCAGCGATCGGCGGGGAGGCCGGCGTCGAGGAGCAATTCGCGGTCGCGGGAGTTGATGAAGGCATAATGGACCTGTGGAGCGAGGGGGTAGAGGTGAGGCTGGTCGATCAGGAGGCGGTAGTTGCCGGGGCGGCCGTCTTCCGCGAAGTCGTGGTGTTGGAAGAGGAGGCGTTGGTTGTCGGCGAGGAGGTCGGCGAGGAGGGTGGGGAAGGCGGCATTTTTTCCGAGGGTGGGGTTGTGGAAATGCCAGAGATCGGGAGGGGCGCCGAGGGCCTTGGTGGCGGCTTGGCGGAGGGTTTGGGCGAGGCCTGGAACATCGACGTCGCGGTAGTCGAGTTCGGGGACGACGACCACGGGCAGTTCATGGTCGCCCCAGTAGCGGGTGCCGGAGAGGATGACGTGTTCGACTCCGGCGGACTGGAGGGCGGCGGACTGGGCTTCGATGACGCGGGAGACGCCGCCGCGACGGAGATGGTAGTGAACGAGAGCGATCGTCATGAGGTGCGGCGGGGGAAGCGCTTCAGGTATTCGGCCACTTCGATCATGGGTTGGCGTTCCTCCTCGAAAATTTCGGTGGAGACCTCCTCGTATTCGGGGCCGTTGGCCTGCAGGGCGCGGTAGATGTTGGAGATTTCGGTGATCTCGCTGACCTTGCCGTGTTGGCGGAGGCGGTTGAGGAAGGACTGGAGGATGCCGAAGGACATTTTGCCGAGGGCGGTGGTGGACTGGTTGCGGTGGACGCGTTGGTCGAGGTCGGTTTGGGCGAAGGCGCCCATGCCCCACTGTTTGTAAACGTCGAGGATGTGGGAAGTTTCCACGCCGTAGCCGATGGGGAAGGGGATGCTCTCGAGGACGTCGCGACGGACGGCGTATTCGCCGGAGAGGGGTTGGAAGAGTTGGGTGAGTTCGGGATAGAAGAGGGAGAAGAGGGGGCGGACGAGGATTTCGGTGACGCGGCCGCCGCCGGTGGAGCGGAGACCCTGGGAGTAGGCCATGGGGCGTTCGTAGAAGGCCTTCACGTAGTGGATGGAAGGGTCGTGGATGAGGGGGGCGACGAGGCCGTAAACGAAGCGTGGGTGGATGTTGGCGATGTCTGCATCGACGTAGCAGATGATGTCGCTCTTGAGTTGATAGACGGCCTTCCAGAGGTTCTCGCCCTTGCCGCGGTTGAAGCCCTCGGAGGGGAGAATGTCACCGGAGTAGTGGAACTCGGCGCCGTAGGATCTGGCGATCTCGCCGGTGCGGTCGGTGGAGCCGGAGTCGATGACCGCGAACTCATCGATGAGCGGGTAGCGGTCCATGAGTTCGCTTTTGAAGATGACGATCTCCTTGCCGATGGTTTTTTCCTCGTTGAGGGTGGGGATGCAGAGGCCGATGGTGAGGCCGGCTTTCTCCTTGGCCGCGCACAATTTGGCGAGGTCCGAGAAATCGGAGTGGTGGAAGGTATTGGATTGCAGCCAGGCCACGGTTCAGAGGGTGGGGATGAGGAGGTTGGGGGTCAAGAGGCGGGAGGGATGTCGTCCCCGGCGTATGTGGCGACCTCCCGGTCCATGCGGCCGAGGAGGCCGATGACCTGGGCGATGCCGGTGAGGTAGGGTTCGATCTCGACGCGTTCCTCGGGTTCGTTGAGTCGTTCGGCGTTGGTGAGGCCGAGGGTGAGGGCGGGGATCTTGTGGGAGATGAGGACGGAGAGGTCCGAGTAGGAGGGGCCGGTGCGGGATTCCACGCCGAGGGCGGCCATCGTATCCCGGGCGGCGGTGACGAGGGGGTGGGAGAAGGGGATGCCGCCGGATTTGCGGAGGGCGGGGTAGGTGATGTCGATTTCGGAGGCGGTGGTGGAGGATATTTCCTGCACGATTTCCTGGATGCGCATGCGGATTTCGCGGGCCTTGCCGGGTTCTTCGGAGCGGATTTCGAGGCGGAGGCGGGCGGTGGCGGGGGGGCGGTTGAAGGTTTTGCCGGCGTGGACGGAGCCGAGGATGACGGAGGTGCGCGGTTCCTGGGGGACGGGGATCTCGAGGATGCGGCGGATGATGCGGTGTATGACCACGATGGCGTTTTCATTTGCCTCCCAGCTGGTGCCGGGTTCCTGATTGACGCGGCACCTGATGTCGGCCTGGACCATGCCGAGGCAGGAGGCGTTGAGGCGGCCGAGGGTGATGCCTTCGAGGACGAGTCCGGCGTGGATGGGCTTGGCGAGGTTGTCGAGAAAGAAGCGGAGTCCGGCAAGGTCGCGGGTGCCGAGGGAGTTGACGTGGCCGAGGAGGATGAGGTTGGCGTCGAGTCGGATGCCGAGGTGATGGAGAAGTTCGGGGATGCTGGCGAGGCAGGCGAGTCCGATGGTGTTGTCGGCAAGTCCCTGGCCTTCGAGGTGTTCGGGGGTGGCGTTGATGGTTAGCCGTTCATTTGGTCCGACGTTGATGTGGGTGTCGGCGTGGGCGGTGAGGATGATGGTGTGGGTGCCCGTTCTTCCTGGGACGATGGCCTGCACGTTTCCGGCCTCGTCGATGGAGACGTTCTCGAGGAAGAGTTCGTTGAAGCGTTCGGCCAGGAAGCGGATGCGCTCGGCCTCCCCGCCGGGGCGGGCGGGGATTTCGCCGAGCATGAGGGCGTTGGCGAGGAGCGTTTCGCGATAGGAGGAGAGCTGATCACGGATCTGGGTGGGGCTCAGTGAACTCATCGGCAGTAATCAAGCAGATCGCGGAGGAGAAGGGGAGGAGCGATTGCGGGGGGAGGGCAGTTCGCAGGTTCCGTGCCAGGAAATCGGAGACGATTTCCGGGAGATTGGCATTGAGCTTGCTAGGGTGGGGCGCATAGTGCGGCACGAATTGGACAAGGCCCCCAAGAACGGATGAAGATCGGTTTCGTTTCGACCCGGTTTGCAGGAACGGACGGCGTCTCGCTGGAGAGCCAGAAGTGGGCCGATGTCTTGGAGGAGATGGGGCACGAGGTGTTTTGGTTCAGTGGAAGGAGTGATCGGCCGGTGGCGAAATCGATGTGTGTGCCGGAGGCGTTTTTCGGGCATCCGGAGAATGAGTGGATCAGTGATCGGATCTGGGGGGTGTCGAGGCGGGAGGCGCATGTGACGGAGCGGATCCGGGAAGTGGCGAGCTATCTGGAGGCGATGCTGCGGCGGTTTGTGGATCGGTTCGGGATCGACGTGTTGGTGCCGGAAAATGTGCTGACGATTCCGGTGCATGTGCCGCTGGGGGTGGCCCTGACCGAGTTTCTGGCGGAGACGGGGATGCCGGCGGTGGCGCATCATCATGACTTTTACTGGGAGCGGGTGCGCTTTTCGCTGAACGGAGTGCCGGACTATCTGGACATGGCCTTTCCTCCGCGGTTGCCTCATGTGGTGCACACGGTCATCAACCAGGCGGCGCGGGAGCAACTGGCGCTGCGCAAGGGGGTGAGTTCGGTGTTGGTGCCGAACGTGTTTGATTTCGGAAACGAGAATAGCCGGGATGACGAGTGGGCGGCGGATTTTCGGGAGGAGATCGGATTGGGGAAGGATGATGTTTTCATTTTGCAGCCGACGCGGATCGTGCCGCGGAAAGGGATCGAGCATGCCATCAAGCTGGTGAGCAAGCTGGACGATCCGCGGTGCAAGCTGGTGATTTCGCATGATGCGGGGGACGAGGGTTATGAGTATCAGCACATGCTGGAGCACCTCGCGGAGGAGGAGGGGGTGGACCTGCGGATCGTGGCGGACCGGGTCAGCGAGCGGCGGCAGCGGAACGCGAAGGGGCAGAAGATGTACACGCTTTGGGACATTTATCCGCATGCGGACCTGGTGACCTATCCGAGCGCCTATGAGGGCTTCGGGAATGCCTTGCTGGAGGCGTTCTATTTTAAGAAGCCGCTCGTCGTGAATCGTTATTCGATCTATGTGCAGGACATTGAGCCGAAGGGATTCAGCGTGGTGGAGATGGATGGCTATGTGACGCGGGAGACGGTGGATGCGGTGCGGCGATTGTTGAGTGATGCGGAACTGCGCGAGGAGGTGGTGGAGTTGAATTATCGACTGGCGAAGAAGTATTACGGTTACGAGGCGCTGCGGAATGCGTTGAGTGCGGCATTCAATCAGGTCGATATCGGCCAGGGCGAGGAGGCGGGCCGATGAAGCTGATTCGGAGGAGCACCTTCAACCGCATGAAGCTGCGTCTGGGACGGCTCTACGGTCGGGACAAGGCGGAGGAGTTGGCGGACCGGATGTACATGTTGATCGGGCGCTACGGGGTGAATTCGCCGAACGGGGGCACGGAGTCGGCGGCACGGGAGCGGTGGTCGCAGCGGGATGCGGTGTTGATCACCTACGGAGACATGGTCAGGCGGGAGGGGGAGCGACCGCTGGAGACGCTGAAGAATTTTTGTGATCGGCGCCTGCGAGGGGCGCTGAACGTGGTGCACGTGCTGCCCTTTTTTCCCTCGTCGTCGGATGGGGGATTTTCGGTGATCGACTATCGGAAGGTGGACGGGGAACTGGGGGGCTGGGGGGAGATCGAGCGGATCTCGCGAGACTATGGATTCATGGCGGATCTCGTCCTGAACCATTGTTCGCGGAAGAGTGCGTGGTTCAGAGACTATGTGAACGGGATCGCCCCGCAGGCGGAGTATTTCCAGGAGGGGGATCCGGAGGCGGACCTCTCGGCGGTGGTGCGGCCGCGGCCGTGGCCGTTGTTGTCACGGACGGCGACCTCAAACGGGGAGAAGCACGTGTGGACGACCTTTAGTGAGGATCAGGTGGATCTGAACTGGAAGTCGCCTGATGTTCTGTTCGAGTTTCTGGATATTCTCCTGAACTACGTGTCGAAGGGGACGCGGATGATCCGGCTGGATGCGGTGGCCTTTCTCTGGAAGGAGGAGGGGACGAGCTGCATTCACCTGCCGCAGACGCATGAGGTGGTGAAATTGATGCGGGACGTGCTGCGGACGGTGGCTCCACAGGTGATTTTGCTGACCGAGACGAACGTGCCGCACGCGGAGAACATCTCGTATTTCGGGAAGGGGGACGAGGCGCACATGGTGTATCAGTTTGCGCTGCCGCCACTGTTGTTGCATGGGTTGTTGAAGGGGGATCCGGGTCCGATGCAGAAGTGGGCGCGGGCGCTGGATGATTTGCCCAAGGGGTGCACGTATTTGAACTTCACGGCGAGCCATGACGGGGTCGGGGTGCGGCCGCTGGAAGGATTGGTGTCGAGGGAGGAGGTGGAATGGCTGGTGGGGAAGGTGGAGGAGCGGGGTGGCTTGGTGAGTTATCGGGCGATGCCGGATGGATCGAAGAAGCCCTATGAGTTGAACATCACCTATCGGGACGCGCTGAGCATGCCGGAGGATCCGCCGTTGGGGTTGCGGCGTTTTCTTTGTTCGCAGGCCGTGATGCTGTCGTTGCGGGGAATGCCGGCGGTGTATTTCCACAGCGTGGTGGGCGAAACGAACTGGGTGGATGGGCCGAAACGGGAGGGGGGCGAGAAGCGGGACATCAACCGGCGGCGGTGGGACTGGGAGGATCTGGAGGAGAAGTTGGACGATGCGGATTCGGATCATGCATGGGTGAACAACGTCTATACCTCGATGTTGCGGACGCGGGCGGCGTGTGCGGCGTTTCATCCGGACGGACCGCAGGAGGTGTTGACGACGGCCGGGGAGGTCTTTGCGGTGATGCGGAGGTCGCGGGATGGACGGACGCGGGTGCTGTGTTGTTTCAATTTCAGCGCGAAGGAAGTGCGCCTGCCGAAGGCGGTGGTGACGGGGCAGTTGGGGGAGGCGGAGCGGTTCAGGAATCTGTTGAGTGGGAATGATCTGGCGTTCGAGGGAGAGGAGTGTGTGCTGGGGGGATATGAGGGAGCTTGGGTGGTGGGGGAGTGAAGGCGGTCGGCCAAGAGGCACCAATCGCGTCCATCGGAATGAATCTCTCCCTGCGCGTTTTGATCCCATGCAATCTTCATCATTGCGCACAGCAATCGCTTTCAATTGTTCGCTTCGCGTTGAGCAACCGTTGGCTTGAGGAGCCCGCCGTCGCTTGCAGCTATGGCGGACAGGCAGGGGGTACCCAACGTGAGGACCATCTGGATCAAGCTGCACTACGGGCCGACGTGTCCTCCGAAGCCTTGGCGAAGGAGGAAGGTCCGAGTCTGATTGGAACCGCCCTGTACGGAGCCGTACGCAGGGTGGTGTGGGACCCGTGGCTGACGCTAGTCAGTCACGGGGACCCGATTCGCCGTCGGAGCCGAAGCCGCCAGTGATGGTCAAGGCAGCGGGGAGTTTCAGTTGCTCCTGCAAAATCTTACGAATGTCCTCCCATGAAGGGTGAACCTTGATCGCGTTGATGCGCACGGTGCTAGATTTCGCTTTCGGTGCGCTGTAGATTTGAATCTCAATACCGACAGGGCCATCTTCACCAACCACCAAGAAAGTAAATCCGGTTGCGTTTGGACCCAGCCATTCAATTCCGACCAGCGAAACGCTATCTATCTCAGCAAAGGACGCCTCTACCTCAAGGAAATCACGGCGTTTCCGGAACTCGAAAAATGCATCAGCTGCATTCTTTCCTTTCAGCGCTCCTCGCACGTTAGCCTCATATGTAGTGGGATCAGTCGGCGAAAGAGTTTCAATTAAAACGGTGCCCAAAACCCCGATAGGCCTTCTTAATCCGTAAGCATCGATGATTATGAATGTGTCCTCGATCTTTGCGGCTTCGAATGGTTCAGCACCTCCGGCATCCCCGATCGCTTGAATTAGACAAAGCAGTGGAATGAGCAAAACGGGAATCGCTTTCGCTTCTCCCAATCTCGGTGATATTTTCATAGTAATTTTTTCAACGTCAAAGCACAGGCACAGATGGGGCGAGAGGGCGGGTTGCTACGGAATGACATCTCGAACTACCAAGGCGGCCCGTAAACAAGGCCGCCCCATCTGTTGCCCTGCTGCGTCTTGTTCTGCTCTTTGATTTGACGTTATTGCAGGAGGACTCAACTATTCGGGCTTCTTTGACTCCAGCTTGCTAGAAACCACGGTGGCTAATCGAGAAACATCGCTTTGCGGGTCGTTCTTCTTATTCATAGCTTCAGCGGTCGCAAGCGGATATTTAACTAAACTCTCACTTCTTGCCAATATCTCTAATCCTGCTAATCGATGTAATGGGACTGGGGAGGCAACTAGAGAGCGCACGGCTTTATCTGTTCGGTCATCCGGACCAGAAAGAACCTTAACCGCGGCAACGGCTTCCTTCAACGAGGAGACATGCCCTTCGGAATAGGGCCATACCTTTTCTGATTTCGGCCAAATTGCTTGTGCTCCATATGCTGCTACCTCCCACTTCTTTTCCGTATTCCTCCGCAGCAGGATCAGTTTCTTGTCGCCGATATTGAGGTGAGGTGTATCTTGCGGGCGCAGTGACACCGTCTCAAAAGTTACAGCTTCTTGAGAGAAACTCTCGGGGGCTTTCAGAATTTGCAAGATCTTTCCTGAAAATGGAGTCACTGCTTTTGTTATTTCTACCACGCAGACGAGTTGCGCCCGATCTATTTGTTCATAGAGCGTAGTTTGTTCTGGCTTGAAGGCGAGAGCCGAAGTTGACAACGACAAAGTAATCGTCAACGAAGACAATAATGTGACTAGACACCACCGCCGCCGCAAAGTTGTAAAATTGGAGTTCATTTTAGTCGTTGTATTTGTTTATAGTTTTGTGTTGTTTTCCAGGATCGCCCCAATCTGAGGCCATCTGGGCATCTTCATCGTCTGGCTCGACATTGTAAGCTTGATCTTCAACCGGGCAACCGCCAGCCCACGGTGGGGGCGGCTTAGTTCCTAGCGTGGGTGGCCATAGATGCGCTGTTCCGTCGTCAAGGCGGACATCGTCCCCGACTCCTAGCTCTCCCGGCCCGGCAGGGATCAAATTGTCTACAGTCATGTCCCCATCGTCATCGACCGCTCCAATTCCGTAACTATTCAGGTCCGATTAGTGTCGACGAGGTTTTTTCCTAGGCTCAAAGGGGATTTGATCAAATCCGCGAGAGTTCGGACTATTTTCAACGACTGTTTACGGGCGCAGGAGATAATGCTTCGG
>Ga0209702_10006290_pt1 | contig 15381 bp, 15 predicted proteins | sample FRY01_FD_187210 | JGI IMG/M metagenome (GOLD analysis project Ga0209702, IMG submission 187210) | Freshwater microbial communities from Lake Fryxell liftoff mats and glacier meltwater in Antarctica - FRY-01 (SPAdes) (version 2) | ecosystem: Environmental > Aquatic > Freshwater > Ice > Glacier... | reverse complement strand
ATGGCACGCGGGCACCGTGTCGGGCAGCGCTGCTGGCTGCTTGATCGGGGGGAAGGTGGCGGAGCGACGAACCATGTAAAAAGTTTAGCCGCAAGTTGTGTGGAGCGATTTTGGCAGAGGGGGGGGGTGAACAGATACATGCTGAGGACACATCAGCGTCTGGAGCCAAGGTGTTGAGAACGTCCAGCACAAGAGGGCGGTCTCGTTCAAAGTTCCGGTACCGAGAGGTCGATCTCGCGGGAGATGGTTGCGTCAGGGTCTCTACTTGAATGGGGATTGCTGTTCGTGGCCTTCGTCATCGACGTTTAGGCCCGGGGCATCGTCGACTGGCGAGAGAGCAGCTCTTTGAACGCAGACTTGTTTATAAAATACCTTGGAGCGAGCGCCCTATCCCAGGCGACCTGAACGCGACGGCAGCTAGGTGTGTCGCTCGGACAGTGGTTTGCAATACGTCATCAATCGCTAAAGCGAGCGGCTGTTGTCCTCCAAACAGGGCCGCAGACATGTCTTTTAAACTTGACCGATTCGATCAGGCTGAGCATCAGGGAAGTGCGCTCGACTGGGTACGTCCATGGGCAGGATGCGGCGGCTGAGCTGCTAACTATCCGGCTCTAAGGGCATGCGCTCAGGTCCCGCGCAGAAGGCCGAGCTCGGTTTCAGCGACGTCCATGCGCACCGTACCCTTGGCCACCAGCAACTTGGCCAACTTGTCGATCTCGCCGCCAACCGCTCCCGCCATCATGGCGATGTTTTGTGCATGCAACGCCATATGCCCCTTCTGGATGCCGGTGGTAGCTAGCGCCTTGAGCGCGGAGAAGTTTTGCGCCAGACCCACAGCCGCAATGATGCGAGCCAGTTCCTCGGCGGTACTCACGCCCAGGATCTTCAGTCCCAGCCGCGCGGTGGGGTGTACCTTGGTGGCCCCTCCCACCAGACCGACCGCCATGGGAAGCTCGATCGTGCCGGCAAGGTCACCACCAGCGGTGGCTTCCCAGGCGGTGAGGCTGGCGTATCGCCCGCTCCGTGCAGCATATGCATGTGCACCGGCCTCCACAGCGCGTGTGTCATTGCCAGTGGCCAGCACCACGGCGCTCACGCCGTTCATGATGCCCTTGTTGTGCGTAGCGGCTCGGTAAGGATCGGCGTCAGCGAAGTAATAGGCCGAGAGCATAGCGTCGCGTACCTCTGCGCCACCGATTGCATCAAGCGGCCATACGCAGCGCGCACGGGCCAAGCGGCGATCGGCCAAGTTGGAAAGGATACGAAGGTTGGTGGTGCCCGAGGTCCACTGCGCGATGTAGGGTGCGATCTTCTCCGCCATGGTGTTGACCGCGTTGGCTCCCATGGCGTCGCGCGTGTCCACGATGAGGTGGGTGATCACCATGACGCCGCCGCGCGTGTCCAACACGCGCACCTCGAGATCTCGGAAACCACCACCAAGCTTGACCAACACCGGATCGCAAGAATCGCACATGGAGCGGATGTCGTCGATCTTTTCAAGGATGCAAACGCGTGCGTGCTGCGGGTCAGAGATGCCCGTCAGTTGAATCTGCGCAATCATCAAAGTACCCGACATTGAGGTGGTAAATCCACCTGCCTCGTAACTCTGGCGAGCAGCATTGCAGACCGCCGCCACCACCGAGGACTCTTCCGTGGCCATGGGCACCAGGCGATCTCGGCCGTCGATGCGCAGGTTGGTCGCCACACCCATAGGTATGTTCATGGTGCCGACGAAGTTCTCGATCATGTGATCGGCGGTTTCAACGGACAGGTTACCGGTCTGGGCCAGCTGGGCTTGGTCTTCGGCACTGAGACCGGCGAACTGCGCTACGCGCTCAATGCGCTCGGCCACGTTCAGCTTGTGGAAGCCACCGATGCGGCTGGAAGAAGATTGATTACTCATTGGGTAAACCTTGGATAGAAGATGGACGAGTGCAGATCAGCGCGAAGCCATTAACTTGGGCAGGTAGGTCACGAGGTCGGGAAAGGCTGCACAGATAAGCAGTCCGACAAACTGCAGGCAGAAAAAAGGAATGATTCCCCTATAGACCGCGCCCATACCGATGTTTTTGGGCAAAGTGGCCTTGATATAGAACAGCGTGAAGCCGAAGGGTGGGCTGATGTAGCCCATCTGAATGGTCATCGCGTAGAGCACGCCAAACCAGATCTCGTCAAAGCCGAGAAGGCGCACGATGGGCAGGAACACCGGCACCGTGAGCAAGATGATGCCAAGCTCGTCGAGCACCGTACCTAAAAAGATAAGCAATAGCATCATGGCTGCGAGGATCCACCAGCGATTGACCTCCATGCTCTTGATGAGCTCGAGCAGCGTATCCGCGCCGCCCAGGCCGGTAAAGATTGCTACATAGGCCTTGGCACCGAGCGTGATCCACAGGATCATGGATGTGGCCTTGAGCGTGTCCACACCTGCTTGGCTGAGCATGGGAATGCTCAACTTGCGCTTGAGCAACGCCGGAATGATGGCCCCGGCCACGCCCACAGCCGCAGACTCCGTGGGCGTTGCGACGCCGAAGAAGATCGAGCCCAGGATGAGCACAATCAGCAAGCTCGGAAACACCAGCGCCTTGAGCGCAGCAAGCTTGTCTCGCAGCGGCACCTGGCGCGTGCTGGGATCCAATGGCACCCACTCGGGTTTGAACCAGCCGACCACAATGATGTAAGAGATGTACAGCACGGCCAGGATGAGGCCAGGTACGAGACCGGCTATTAGCATCTGACCAATAGAGACCTGCGCCGTCACGGCATAGACGATGGTGAGCACCGACGGCGGGATGAGGATGCCCAGTGTGCCCGAGGCGCAAATGGTGCCCAGCGCGAGCTCGGGCTTGTAGCCGCGCCGCAGCATCTCTGGTAGCGCCAGGATTCCCATGGCCGTGACGGCCGCACCGACCACACCGGTCATTGCGGCCATAACCACACAGATGATCACAGTGCCGATAGCTAGGCCGCCTCGCAGACGTCCAAACCAGAGTTCCATGGCCTTGAACAAGTCCTCGATCACGCCGGAGCGTTGAAGAATGCAGGCCATGAGGATAAACAGTGGAATCGCAAGGAGCGCTTCCGACTTCATGGTGTCGTAGATCTGCAGCACCAGCACGATGACTGCGCTGGGCTCCCACAGCGTGACAATGAACAACAACGAGAGGCCACCGAGCACGAATGCGATTGGAAGACCGCTGAGCATGAATACCGTGAGGCTGCCAAACATCAGCAAAAGGATGGTGTTTGGGCTCATGCTTGCGGCACCTCGGTCGTCAATGGTTCCACGTCGGTGCGGTAGATCACGCGGCACAGCTCGGCGAGAGCCTGCAGCAGCATAAGCACCAGGGAAAGTGGCACCACAGCCTTGACGGGCCAGATCGGTGGGTTCCAAGCCGAGAAGCTGGTCTCGCGGTATTGCCACGAGCTCCATGCAGAGGGCCAGCTGAAGTAGAGAAGGATGGCGCAGAACAAAATGATCACAGGGAAGTTGACAAGATCCATTCGGCGCTGCCACGGAACGCTAAGACGCTGGCGCACGATATCGAGCGTGACGTGGCCGCGCAAATGCAAGAGATATGGCCCCCCGAGTAGGAAGTACGGGCCAAACAGCAGCACCGCGAGCTCCATGGCCCAGACGGTGGGATCGTTGAACAGATAACGCCGCACGACCTCGTAAAGCATCACGGGCACGACTATGGCCATGAGCCAGACCGTGACGCGAAAGATCGCGCTGTTCAGGCGCGTGACGGCCGTGGTGGCCGCCAACAACCAAGCGGGCATACCGAGTTCCTTGAAGGGCGAACGGAAGCCCCCCACGCCGACAGCAGGCAGTGTGGGGGACGCGCAATCAGGCGAGTAGGCCGAGTTCCTTCATGAAGGCGATTTGGCTGTCGAGGATCTTGCCGGCTAGGGCCTCACCCTTGGTTGCAGCGCGCCAAGCCTCCATTGCCTTGGGCCGCGCGGCGGCTATGTCGGCCGCGCTGAAACGGATGATCTCGCAGCCCTTGGCCTGGTACTTGGCGAGCACCGAGGCGTCGTTCACCAAGATGCGCTGGCGCAGCGCACCCGAGACTTCGCGCGCTGCCACGGCCAGTGCCGCCTTGAACTCGGGAGGCAGTTTGTCGTGCGCTGCGCGGTTGGCAACATACGCGGTCGCGGTGGTGGGCTGGTGGAAGCCCGGCACGATGACGAATTTGGCTACCTCGGCTAGGCCGGCCTCGAAGTTGGCGGTGAGGTCACCACGATCAGCCATGTCGATCACGCCCTTGTCGAGCGCGGAATACACCTCACCCGTGGGCAGCGGTGTAACGGCCACGCCGAGCGCGCCCATGACCGAAGATGCCAAGCCGACGAAGCGACCTTTCTTGCCGGACAGGTCGGCGATCTTGCGAATCGGGACCTTCGAGTGCAGCGGCTCCTGACCATAGACGGTGGGTGCAATGTAGTAAAGGCCAGCGGGTGCATAGGCCTGCCGTGCCAGGTCCAGGCCACCCTTCTCGTAGAACCAGGCCTCGTACTCGTCGGGCTCGGCAAAACCGAAGGGAATGGTGCTGGTGAATGCGAAGGCTGGAATCTTGCCTGCTTCGTAGCCGTCGAAGGTCTTCATCATCTCAAAGGCACCGCCGCGTACCGCGTCGAAAGCCTGCGCAGCCGGCACGATTTGGCCGGCAGCGAACAGATTGATCTTGAACCGGCCACCGGTGAGCTCGGCCACGCGGGCGACGAACTGTTCTTCAAATTTTTGTGGTGTGGTGCCGCCGTCCCACAACGCCTGCATGCGCCAAGTGACGGTGGACTGGGCGCTTGCCAAGCTCGGAGTAACCAAGCCTGCGACGGCCGCTCCGGCCAGGGCGGATTTGAGCATCGCGCGCCGCGCAATGGTTTTCTGGGTCATGTCTTGTCTCCATTCGGTTCTGTTTGTGTCATCCCGCACGTTGAGCGGGCGGTGGGCATCGCTGGCTAGGCCAACAACGATGAAAGTGTATCGACAGGTACAACGAATGAAAGGTACAGTTTGGTGACGGATAGAAAAACTGTACCCATCGATTTATGGAGACAGCGCTTTGCAAAGACTTCCGCACTCATCTGACGACAGCGCCTCGCCGGGCACAAAAGTGGAAGCACTGGTCAAGCGCGTCGCACAGGCCATCGACCATGGCCTGCTGTCTGCAGGTACGCGGCTGCGCTCCATCCGCGACTGTGCCGATAAGGAGGACGTCTCACGCAATACCGTGGTGGAGGCTTACAACCGATTGGTCGCGCGCGGCTATGCCGAATCGAGGCCAGGCTCGGGCTACTACGCGCTCAAAGCCACAGGTTCGCGTGTGCAAATGCCGGCAGCACACCTGAGCGAGGCGGTAGACGTTGTTTCGTTATTGCGCGAGCAACTCGAGCAGCACTATGAAGTGCGCGTGGGCGATGGCCGACCGCCTGCCACATGGATGGAAGGGTCGGAGCTAGGCCGCCATCTGCGCGGTGTGCGATCCAAAACCTGGAGCCAGCTCGAACACGGCTACGGCACGCCCTGGGGTTACCTGCCGCTGCGTCAAACCATTGCGCGTCTCCTTCATGAGCGGGCAATCCAAGCCGATGCGCGACAAGTGCTCCTGACGCAGGGCGCCAACCACGCTCTGGACCTGATCGTTAGGCAACTCTTGCGACCTGGCGACGTGGTGCTGGTGGATTCGCCGGGTTACTACCCGCTTTTTGGCAAGCTCAAACTGGCCGAGGTGGAGATGGTGGGCGTTCCGCGCCTGTCTGACGGTCCCGACCTTGATGCCCTGCAGGCATTAGCGGCGGTGTACCGTCCCAAGGTGTTCTTCACACAATCACTCGCGCACAATCCCACCGGAAGTTCGCTAACGCTGGCCAAGGCACACCGGTTGCTGCAACTCGCCGCACAACATGATCTCCAGATCGTCGAGGACGATCCGTTTGCCGATCTCATGCCCGCAAGCGCCCCCCGCCTCTCGGCGTTGGATCAGCTCGACCGCGTGATTTACGTAAGTAGCTTTTCTAAGACGCTCTCGGCCGGCTTGCGTGTCGGGTTTATCGCTGGGCGCAGTTCCATCATCAACGCCCTGTGCGACCTCAAGATGGTGACGCTTGTCTCAACTTCGGACTTTGTGGAGCGCGTGGTCAGCCAACTCATTGATGGAGGCCAGTACCGTCGGCATCTCATACGGCTCAAGTCGCGCCTCGACGTCGCGCAGCGTCTCTCGTTACCGGCCATGGAGCGTGCCGGTCTTCGGCTGCTTTCGCCCTACACAGGGGGTTATTACGTGTGGGTCGAATTGCCTAGTGGCGAAACGGAAATCGACTTGGTGCGCCGCGCTGCCGCTGAGGGCATCTTCATCTCTCCAGGCTCCGTATTTTTTCCGGATCGCCATTCCGAGCGTCCATGCATGCGCGTAAATATCGCCTACGCCAGCGACGAGCAATTTCTTCGGCTATTTCATCTATGAGTGGACTCCACTCGCTTCTCTAAACGAACATCAACTTCCAGTTTGAAGTTGTTCGAAGTCCATCGGGCTCAGCTGGTCGAGGTGGCTCTGCCTGCGGACGCAATTGTAGAAACCCTCGATGCAATCAAACACGTCTGACTTCGCGTCATCACGGGTCGGGTAGAGGCGCCGTTTGATCTGCTCCTTCTTCAAACTGCTGAAGAACGACTCGGCAACTGCCGTTGTCCCAGCTGTTCACACGCCGACCCATACTGGGCACCAGTTGGTTGTCTTTGCACCAACGGTTGAAGTCGTCGCTGCCGAATTGACTGCCCTGATCTGAATGGATCATCGCAGGCGCCCTGGGGCGCATGCGCCACACCGCCATCATCAAGGCGGGCACCAGCTCGGTGGCCATACTTGCGCCCATGGCCCAGCCAACCACTCGGCACGAGCGCAGATCGATCATCACCTTCAAATACAGCCAGCCTTCATCAATTCGGATGTGGGTGCTGCCGGTCACCCAAATTTGGTCGGGCTGCGCCACCGTGAACTCGCGCTGCAAGCGATCAGGTGCAGCCGTCGCAGGCACTCCCACCCTGTCGCGATGCACACGGGGACTGCCGCAGATACCATGGCTGTCCCCAAAGAACCGCTTGATGCTGACCAGCATGACATCATCTGCCAGCGCTCGATCCGATTTCGGTTTGTCCTTACAGGCGCAATACCCGCTGCGCTGAACGCGAAGCACCCGGCACATGCTGCTCAAGCGAAACTGTCCATGGTGCTTGGCCATGAATGCGCACTTCACCCGGACAGCTTGGCAAAGTACGTTGCGGCCTTTTTTAGGATGTCACGCTCCTCACTGGCCCGCTTGAGTTCTGCCTTGAGCCGTGCAATCTCCACACGCATGGCCGGCGTTTCACCGCTTCCCACGCCCTGCTGTTCTTTGGACAGCCGAACCCACAGGTACAAGCTCTTGTCCGAGACGCCCAAACGCTTCGCTACCTCCACACCTCCATGGCCACGATCAGTGACCTGCTTGACAGCTTCAGCTTTAAATCCAGCCGGTTACCTTGCTCTATCCATGACCCGTTCTCCGTTTCAATCTCGACCCTGGCAAGGGTCTATTGAAGCGGGTGAAGTCCACACATCGAAAACGTTAGAATTTTTATGTGCATCTGCGGCTTGCCGTGGCACCACCTCCAAGTGCGCACAGAACGCCCGGCTGCTATCCGGGCGTTCACCTTTTTGTCGGCGGCTGCTCCGGTGCAGCCCCCTTTTCAACGATTGCGTTCTTGTTCCCGCCTGGGGACAACCTCTTGGCCACCACCGACTGGCGAAACGCCTCGTCCCGGCTCATGCGCCCCAGTCCCTCGCAAACGCTCTCCAGCCAGTCCGACATCGCGGCCAAGTGGCGGGAGTCCTGCGGCTTGCCTGTAAGCGCTCTCTGGGATGACACCTTGCGCGCGATGGCGCTCAAGGGCTGTGTTGAGTCGTTGTTTGATCTGTTCATGGTTTCCTTCCGACCTCAAAAGGTCTAGCTGTTCCCAGCCTTGGTACTTGGCAGGCCGCGTGTGATCGCGCACGTCGATGACCACCAGCTCGACCGCATCGCCGAATTGCTTTTTGACCTGCGCTAGGCTATCGGGCAGGCCGCCCTGAATGCTGCTCATAACCTGAATATTGGCCCCCCTGCCCTCTTCCTCGAAGCGTTTGAGCGTGTTGGCCAGGGCCGTTTCAGGCAGGGCGTGGACAACCTGTACGACCGGTCTGAATCCAGCGTCGAGAATTCGCTGTACCTTGTCAATAGCAGTCACCGGGTTCGACATCTGGCCCTCAAAGACCGCCCGAACATGCTCGGGCAAGCCCTGGTCGCGCACCATGACCGAACTCGTCTTCCCTGCCCCCGGCACGCCAGTCAGCAAGATAACCGTGTCGCGCTGCGGCTCGCTCTTGTCGGCCAGGTTCTGCCGAAACAATTCTGCGCTGAGCACGGCTGCGCTGTTATGCACCGGTCCGTTGTAGCGATTTCGGGACTCATTGGATGCAGAGAATTCCTCAAAGGTTTCCTTGAACAGGTCGGCCGCGACATAACGCCCCTCCATCGAGCGCTCATCACGTCTGTACGCGTCGATGAACCACTGAGGATCGGATTGAACCGCCGTCATTACAGCCGCCTGAACCGTGGCTCGATCCGGCTCCGGGTACTGGTTGACGCGGATCGGCTCCAACGGGACCGATCGATCTGGACGCGCGTCGGTGATGTACTCAAAAATTTCCCGAATCTCCTGCAGGTCGGCCGCTCGCTGCTGGTGCGGGTCGTCGATCTTGATCCGGGGCAAGCTCTTCTCGGCAGCATCCAGCCACAGGTCACCAGGGATGCGCCGAAACGCAATTTCATGGTCGGCCTCGCGAGCCAGCTGGGTCAACATGGTGTTGAGCGCCCTGCCGTTTCCCTCGGGAAACGGGTGCGCAGCATTCCAAGCCGCATAGACCTCTGTCACTCGCTCAACGAACGCCTCGCTGTCCAACCCTTTGAGCCTGGCGCCCGTCTCAGTCAGCGCGTGCGCCCTGCCCGCTTGGTCGCCGATCTCCTCGGTTCGAGCAAAAACCGATTTCCAGCCTGGCTCGGTCAAGCTGCGCTTGCTCACGTTGATGCTGCGCTCTTGGCCAGCCCATCCGTACACGTCCTGGAACAGGTGTTTGTGGATCGCCTTGAGGTGAGCCAGATCGAAACCGCCCTCGATCGGCTTGAGTTGCAGCTCCAACGCTCGAACGCGAGTGAGCTGGTATTCAACCTGTCGCAGCGCATCGGCGTCGATGATCCCCAGCTTGTTGCGCAGAACGCCGTTCTCATCGCGATAAGGGTTGGCCACTGGACTCATAGGTCGAACGCCACCCGGACCGCTCCGTCCATGCCGATGGCCATTTCGCGCAGCAGCTCCTGCTGCTCCCCCCTACGAGCTGAAATCACACCGAATCGCGGATCGCCCTCCCCGATCGCAGCCAGCACCGAGTCTGCGCCGGTGATGGCGGCGTGCAGCTTCAAGAACGCAAGCACCTCATCAAGGGTAGACCGCCCTGCCAGCATCGCCGCATCAAGGGCTTGCATGCCGGCGGATGCCTCGAAACCCTCAAGGGCCATGATGCCATCGACCGCACGCTGGGCAGCAGCCAGTTGGGCAATCGGATCGTGTGGACCTTCACTCATCGATTGGTCTGTTCGGTGCGCTTTCGGGCGCGAATCACCGCCGCCAAAACGGGCTCAAGCGCAGCGTCCGCATCGGATCGGCGTTTAATGCGACCCAGCTGCTCGCTCAGCGCCTGCAGCTCCTGAGCGAGCAAAACGGGAAGCGTCAGATTGACCCCGACATATTGCCAAGGACTGGCCTGCTCTTCCAACACCTCTCGGACGCGTCGCGCAGCATTGGCCACCGACTCGACACGTATCCCGTTTTGCTCAGCAATCTCGGTCAGCCCTTTGCCATGCACAAAGTGCGCCCGCATCCGTTCCTTGGTTTGCTCCTCGGTGCGCGGCATCGAGCGCAACGCGCGCTCCACGTCCTCCGCGCGTGCTCGCACCAACCCAGCTGAACGTGACAGCAACTCGCGCTCGGGCATTGGGCTGGCAAGCTGCGCGAGCTTGGCCCGAACCCGGCGCACAGCGTTGGCCACTCCCTCAACCCGAACGCCATCACGCGCTGCAATTTCCGGCAGGCTCATGCCGTGCAGGAAGTGCGCTCGCATCCGTTCCTTGGTCTGCTCTTCCGTGCGATGCATGGTGGCCAGCGCCGCTTCCAGCGCCTCGGCGGGAGTTCCTATGCGGCCTCCGTGGTCAGGGTTCTCTGGATGCAGTGCGGCCTTGCCCGACGGTTTGCGACTGGGTAACATGGACATCAGGACACGGCTGTCAGGCTCAGCTCACCGGCCTGGTAGCTTCGTCGGTGCAGGGCGCTGGCCCCAAACTCGACAATGACATAGGTCGCGCTGGGATGTCTCACAGCGTTGGACAGTCGCCCTGAACCGTACTTCTTCTCCATGCCTTTGAACTCGGCCGCGAACTCGGAATGCGGCGAGATGTCGACGAACACATTGGCACTGGCCGGGTCACGAGGAACACCCCCTTTGTTGCGCCATCCCGGCTCCGGGGTGTCGTCATTGACTGGCGCAAGGATGCGCTTCGATGTTGGTGACTTCGGCTCATCCTGTTTGCTCGCCTTCAGGAACTTTTCGGTGATCACTCGCTTGTTCGCTGTTGGTGGAGCCTCCTTGAGCTTTTGCCCCAAGGCCTTCGCCTGCACCGGCGACTTGCGTTCCAACGCGGCGACGCTGGCCAGGACCGCACGGTCTGCGGTGGCGCCAGCCTCCACCAGCTCGGCCATGACCTCTCCACCTTGAGCGATGGTTGACAGTTTGGACACCCACGACTTGCTCTTGCCGTACTTCGCTGCCACCACCCCCAAGTCTCCACCACTTACCTTCAAGTCGGAGGCAATTCTTTGCGCCAGGTCAAGACTGCTCAGGTTCTCGCGGTGGATATTCTCGAACAGGTGTACCTTGTCAGCCATGGCGTCATCCAGGGTCCTGACCAGAGTCGGCACCTCGGCCAAACCAGCCAGGCGCGCAGCGCGCCAGCGACGCTCCCCGGCGATAATTTCGTACCTGTCCCCACCGAGCGGCCTGACAAGCAAGGGTTCAATCACCCCAACCTCGCGAATCGTTTGCGCCAACTCTTTGAGCGCGTCCTGATCCATGCTCTGGCGGCTTTGGAGTGCATAGGGCACCAGCCGGTCAAGCGCCACTTTCAGGGAGACGCCATCCTTCTTGTTCTCGTCGAGCTGCTTGCCCAAGCGGGCAATCGAACTTTGCAATGCTGTACTCATGGCGCCCTCACTTCTTAAAAATGGTTTTGAGAATGTGCGAGCACGCGGCCCGCAGCTCGGCGGCAGCCAGGCGCTGACTCTCGCCTCCACTGCGGTGCCAGACTGGCCTCGATGCCGCCATGGCGCCAGACACACTGGTCCGCTCGTGGACCGTCATCGGCAACAGCATGTCTGGCGCAGCCGCGCGGATGTCGGCAATGATTCGCTGCTCGTCCTTGCTGCGGCTGTTGACCTTGTTCGGCAGCAGGCCGACCACATGCAACCCCGGGTTGTGCTGTTGTTTGACCTGTTCGATGGTTTCGAGCAAATCCCCGAGACCGTCAACGCTCTCACGCGCTGGCGCGAACGGCATCACCACAAAGTCAGCAGCCATGAGCGCTGCACGCAAACGCTTGCCCAGGGTCGGCGGTGGATCGATGACACAAAGGTCGAAAACCCCCTCAAACGACTGCAACGCTGCCCGCAGAGCCTGCGGCTCGATGTTTGGCGTTTCGTCAACCTCGACCAAACGCCGATCGCCCGTGAACACTGCCAGCGAACCCGCGACTTTGAAGGGCAGGACGATAGTGGCCGGCGCACCCGGTTTGGGCCTGAATAGGGAGAGGGCAGGGGAGTGGTCACGTTCTGGCGGTTCTTCGCTCAGGTTGCGGGTAAATGTGCCTTGGCCGTCAATGTCCACGGCCAGTACCGCCTTGCCCTGTTCAGCGGCCAGAAACGCCAGGTGGGTCGCCAGCATAGATTTGCCTTGACCCCCCTTCTGTATCGCGCAAACGATGGTTTTCATATCTCAATCCTAGTGCGTTGAAGGTCGGCATCGAGCTCTGCATCACCCATTGAAGCCGTGCCAATCCCTCACTGAATTGGAAATTTAAGTATACCCTACTAACCGCTTAAAGAACACGGATTTCTGCTTCATTTCCCACGGGAAACTCTGTTTCAAGCTGACTTGCGAGAGTTCCTACGCGCTCGGCAGGCGCAATCTAACATTGGCGTTTGCGCGCCCTAAGCACGCACCAACGGCATATCTTCAATCCGCGTCGTGTACTGCGGTGTCTTGCGTTCCTGCGTCATCTCCCACAGCCTCGGCGGCCCCGTCCTGCCCGTAGCCGCCGACTCCACAGTTCCCTTGCCGTATCGCACGTTGATGGCATCCATGGCGAGCATGAGACGCGAGCGGTCGCGCTTTTGCTCGTCTGGCTGTGCGTCATCCAGATCTAGCTCCCCTTGCTGCAAGTCAGCCGACTGCAGATCCACCAGGATCACGCCGGCCTTGGTGAACAGGTAGCCAGGCAGGTACATCGAACGCATCCCGTCGGCTGCAGCTTTAGCCAGGGCCAACGTGTCATCGGTCGGTCTGCGCAGCGGCACCACCACACTGCGAGAGAGCTGAGGCCCGGTGCGATGCGGCGAAGTGTGCATGAACACCACGAGTTTGGTCGCCAAGGACTTCTGCCTCCTTAGCTTCTCGGCCGCTCGGCCCGCGAACTCACTGACGGCTTCGATCAACGGTGACAAATCGTTCACCGGCTGGCCGAATGACCGCGTGCAGGCGATCTGCTGTTTCGGCTCGGGTGCATCGTCCAGCTCGACGCAGGGCTGGCCTTGGAGCTCGCGCACAGTTTTCTCCAGGGTGACGTTCCACCCACGTCGAATGGTGGCCGGGTCCATCCGGGCGAGGTCCAGCACGGTGTGGATACCGCCGTCCTGGAGCTGCTTGGCGATACGCCGGCCCACACCCCAGACTTCACCCACCGCAGTGGCTTGCAGCACCTCATCCAGTTCCTGTGCCGGTAGCGCGGCCAGGTTGCACACCTGCGCCAGCTCCGCTGGGTAGCTGCCGGGTTTGCGTTCGGCGTTCTTGCTAATGTGGTTGGCCAGCTTGGCCAGTGTCTTGGTGGACGCAATGCCGATGCAGGTGGGGATACCGGTCCATTGCAGGATGCGGCTGCGGATCTTGAATGCCCGTGCCACCAGGTCGCCGCGCACACCGTGCAGGCCGACAAAGCTCTCATCGATCGAGTAGATCTCTTGCGTGGGCCCCAGGCCCGCAGCCAGGGTCATCATGCGGTCGCTCATGTCGCCGTAGAGGGTGAAGTTCGCTGAGAGCCCGATCAGGCCCGCCTCGTATTCCAAGTGGCGAATCTGGAACCACGGCGCGCCCATCTTGATACCCAGCTCCTTCGCCTCGTTGGAGCGAGCGATCGCACAGCCATCGTTATTCGACAGCACGATTACAGGTTTGCCGTTCAGGCTGGGCCGGAACACCCGTTCGCACGAGACGTAGAAATTGTTGCCATCGACCAGGGCGTACATGGGCAAGTCCTTCGCGTACGTGAGCAGCTCAGAGGATGAAGCGCTTGATGCACGCCCTGACCACGCCCCAGACCTCGACGGTTTGTCCGTCCTTGGGCTCGATATCGGGGAAGGTCGGGTTGGCGGCCTTGAGGCGTATCCGCCCGGCACGCTGGTGCAGGTGCTTCACGGTGAAGTCGCCGTCCACCACCGCCACCACGATGTGCCCGTGCTGAGGCTTGATCGCGCGATCCACCACCAGCGTATCGCCGTCATCAATGCCTGCCTCGCGCATCGAGTGGCCCGCCACCCGCAGCAGGTAGGTCGCCTGAGGGTGCTTGATGAGGATCTGCGCCAGGTCCAGACGGTTGACCGCAAAATCATCCGCTGGCGACGGGAACCCGGCCCGAACATGGCCTTCGGACATCGGAAGGATGAGCGGCGCGGTGTTGACCAGCTGGGGTATGAGGCTCACTTCGATACTGTTCATTCATCCAGTATAGAGACGCGGACCCTGTTTCTGGACAAAATGTTTCAATGTGCTCCAACTACGACGCGGTCACCAATGCCGAACGCCTGCCGCTGTACTTTGATGTGGATGTCCCGGCGGGCATCAAGTCCCAGATCTGGCCACTGTACGAAGCACCCATCATCCGCAGGCACCCAAACAAGGACGTGGGCGACGAGGCAGTTCCAGCGCGTGAGGCGATGGCGGGGCGCTTTGGTCTCATCCCGCACTGGGCTGGCGAGCTGAGCTTTGGTCGGCGCACCTACAACGCCCGCTCAGAGACCGTGGCGGAGAAGCCGAGTTTTAGGGATGCTTGGAAGCATGCGCGGCACTGCATCGTCCCGGCGGAGTGGATCTACGAGCCGGATTGGCGAACCGGCAAAGCGGTGCCCACCCGCATTCAGCGCAAGGACGGTAAACCAATGGGTATCGCTGGGCTTTGGGGCAGCAACCGCAAGGCCACGGGCGAAGAGGTGTTCAGCTTCACCATGCTCACCATCAACGCTGACGACCACGACCTGTTCAAGAACTTCCACAAACCGCAGGATGAGAAGCGCATGGTGGTGATCTTGCGAGAGGACCAATATGACGATTGGCTGGGAGCGCCTGTAGGCTTGTCGCCTGACTTCATGCGCCAGTACCCAGCGCGTTTGTTGATCGATGCCGCTGATCCTGAGCGGGGGAGTAAAACAAGGACAAACCCAACGCCAAACAACTGACTCGCGCGGTGTGCGGTTTTGCGTGAGGCCCAACTCGCGCGTGCGACGAACACGGCAGCGACATTCGAAAAACCCGCTAGAGGCCCACCTGAACATCCGAAGACGCGATTGGAAAACAAGCTTTCGGCAGCGCTGTCCCACTCCCAACAGGCCTGAGTCCCTTCCTTGATCAGCAGGATGGTGGGGGAGCCGCTGCGACGGCAGCGGGGGTAGGGCTTGCACTCCCATGGGGGAACTGGGGGCGATCAGCCCACAACCAAGGAGCGACCAGCAGGGCGCGGGCGGGACGCCTGACCCCGTGCGTTTCCCACGGGAAACGCTGTTGCTCAGTCAAAACTCAGCGTGCAAATGAGCATCACCACGAAGACCACCAAAGTTCCACACTAAAACACAACATGTGTCAAAATTACACATTAAAAGCGCATACCACTTTTCAACCGTTCCTTTAGGAGGCCCTCATGAGTGTTCGTTTCAACATGGTGTTGTCTGATGAGCTGAACAGCGAAATCGACAAAGTAGCTCTCGAAAGC
>Ga0209702_10006288_pt1 | contig 15383 bp, 17 predicted proteins | sample FRY01_FD_187210 | JGI IMG/M metagenome (GOLD analysis project Ga0209702, IMG submission 187210) | Freshwater microbial communities from Lake Fryxell liftoff mats and glacier meltwater in Antarctica - FRY-01 (SPAdes) (version 2) | ecosystem: Environmental > Aquatic > Freshwater > Ice > Glacier... | reverse complement strand
AATCCTAGTGCTTAACCTGGTCAAATTGGCCGGGCAAGCACTTATTGCCCTATTCATAACGCTTGTTTCAATGATGCTTAATGTGAAAAATCATAATCGAAACGAATTACTTATTCAGTAGGCCCTATTTAGGCAAATGTAGTCATAATAAGAGGTTGCTTTACCGGAAAACAGGTTTCGTGGAAATATGTAAATAAAAAGTGAAATAACAAAAGGTTGGATTTTGTGCAATTGGCTTGCTTGTCTCTTAATATTTTACAGAAAAGACAACGAAACCGCTTATCCGGCTTGAGGCCTTGGTGTGAATCCCGATAGCTATCGCATTGGCGTTAAGTTAAGAACTACAGTTTTATTAAAACGACTTGTTCCCATAACTATTGAAAAGTATATCGTCAAACATTAAGGCGATAAGCGAAAGACCATCCAGCCTGCAGGAGAATCTTCGTAGAGAAAGCGATCGTGAAGACGATTTAAACGACCTTGCCAGAATTCAATTCTTTGGGGAATGACCAGGTAACCACCCCAGTGTACAGGGCGCGGAATTTCTTTTCCCTCATATTCTTTTTCCAATCTCAGCACTGTTTCATCCAATACGTTACGATTTTTAATCACATGACTTTGTGCCGAGGCCCAGGCACCGATTTGACTCTCTCGTGGTCGTGATTTGAAGTAAGCATCACTTTCTTCCGGACTTATTTTTTCTACCTTTCCTTCAATTCGAACTTGACGAGCTTGAGACATCCAGAAGAAATTGAGACATACATTCGGATTCGACAACATCTCTAATCCTTTTCGACTGTCATAATTAGTATAAAAAACAAAGCCCTTTTCTTCGACGCCTTTTAAAAGAACGATTCGGGAAGATGGTTTGCCATCAGATACCGTACTCAAGTCCATTGCATTAGGCTCTGGAACCTCGGCCGCAATCGCTTCTCGCATCCAAAAATCAAACTGTTTTAAAGGATCCTCATGTAATTGATTCTCAATCAAAACTCCTTTATCATATTGATTTCTAGTATGTTGCAGATACTGATTAATATGTTCCATGTTGCACAAAGTTAAGGGAAAAGGCATCAGAATAAATTTAAAGTTCATTATCAATGCTATTGAAAAAATGTCTCGTTTTGTTGATTTTTTTACAAACTGTTGGCGAAGCATTTCCGTATTAGGATCAAAATGGCATGTTTTTTATCAATCGGAAATCAAGAGATTTGCCGTGATCAGATCAAGACGAAGGCCGAGATAAAATGGAACGGTGTATCAATAATAGTGTTAAAAACAGAGGTATGAAAAAGCTAAATAAACCGGTCCAAGGAAGTTTACTAATCTCAGAACCTTTTCTTCTTGATTCTTATTTTAAAAGATCGGTAGTGTTATTAAGTGAGCATGATGAAAAAGGTACCCTTGGCTTCATCTTAAACAAGCCCACAGATGTTTCCTTAAACGATGCAGTTGATGATTTTCCTGAATTCCGCGTTCCACTGTATTTCGGCGGTCCGGTTGAAACCGATACTCTTTTTTACATACATACCGTTGGACACCTTTTAGAAGGTTCAAAAGAGATTTTAAGCGGTATTTTCTGGGGTGGAGATTATGATCAGTTAAAATTCTTAATCGATACCAAACAAATCCAACCCGATCAAATTCGTTTTTACGCCGGTTACTCGGGCTGGGAGCCAAAACAACTCGATCATGAAATGAAAGAAAAATCATGGTTGGTATTTAAAGCAAGTAAACAATTCACTTTTGCAAATAACCCGCGCTCCTTATGGAGTGAAGTTTTGAGATCTATGGGAAGCGAGTATGCCATTCTCGCCAACTTTCCGGAAGATCCAAATTTAAATTAAAATTTCCCTAGGAATGGGGTTAACGATAGGGGAGGACTGGGGAGTTCTCCCTTCTTTTTTTGATGAAATCAATCGTCAAATTTTTCTGATCATCCCTTCGCATTCTGTAGCTTTGCCGCATGTCGATCCAAGTACTTCCTATTGATGATTTTTTAGTGCAGCAAAAAATCAGAAAAGCTGTACTTTTTGATACACGAAGTGAAAAGGAATTTGAAAAAGCGCATATTCCGGGCGCTGTATCATTGCCATTGCTCAACAATGAACATCGTCATATCATCGGCACCATTTACAAAGAACATGGAAGAGAAGCAGCCGTTTTAAAAGGTTTTGAATTAGTAGGACCACTCTTTCATGAAAAACTTCAAATCGCAAAAAAATTGGCAGGTGATCAAGAAGTGTTTTTGTATTGCTGGAGAGGAGGAATGCGCAGCAATATTATGGCTTGGCTTATTCAGATGATTGGTTTGAAAGTAACATTACTGGAGCATGGTTATAAATCATACAGAAATCATGTTTTGCAAATTTTCGAAGAAGAGTATCGCTTTCTAATTTTAGGAGGAATGACAGGGAGTGGAAAAACCGAAGTCCTTCAAGATTTAGAAAAGCTGAATGAACAAATGATCGACTTAGAACATTTGGCTTCACACAAAGGATCAGCATTCGGATTATTAGGCATGCCAGAACAACCATCTCAAGAACATTTTGAAAATTTATTGGCAGATGCACTTTTTGCAAAAAACAAAACTGAATGGCTTTGGTTAGAAAATGAAAGCAAAAACATAGGCAAGGTAAATCTACCGCAAGTTTTCTACAACAGGATGAAAGCTGCGCCCATTATTGAAATGGAAGTGAGTGTTGAAGAACGATCAAAACGTATTTTAGTAGAGTATGGAATATTCGCAAAAGAACTTCTCGCGGAAAACACGAGAAGAATTGAAAAGCGCTTGGGTGGACAACACATGAAACAAGCACTCATCCATCTCGAAGAAAATGATTTGGAAGCATGGTTAAAAATCATTCTGAATTATTACGATAAAACTTATGCTTTCAGCAATGAAAGACGAGAGAGCAAACACATGATAATAGTTCCTTTTAAATGGACGGACAAGGAAGTATGTTTGCGAAAAATATTGAATGCTAAAAAAGAGATTGAAAAAAAATAATTTTAATAATGAGTGAATCAATTAAACTAACACAATACAGCCACGGCTATGGCTGCGGATGTAAAATAGCGCCGGCTGTGTTGGATCAAATTTTAAAAGGCAATGAATCGGGGACTAATTTTCCCAATTTAATTGTAGGCAATAATTCACGCGACGATGCTGCGGTGATGGACATCGGTCATGGAATGGCGCTCATCAGCACCGCTGATTTTTTTATGCCCATCGTTGATAATCCCTATGACTTTGGTCGCATCGCTGCTGCCAATGCGATTTCTGATGTGTATGCGATGGGAGGAAAACCAAATCTCGCCATTGCTATTTTAGGTTGGCCTATTGAAAAACTCTCTCCTGAAATTGCATCTCAAGTGATTGCAGGAGGAAAAAGTATTTGCGAAGAAGCTATGATTCCACTCGCCGGCGGACACAGTATCGATAGTCCAGAACCTATTTTCGGATTATCGGTGAATGGAATTGTTGCAAAACAAAATATACTGCGTAATGATACGGCACAAGAAGGCGATTTACTTTTCTTAACGAAACCGCTCGGTGTTGGTATTATTACCACTGCTGAGAAAATGGGAAAAGCGAAAGAGGAAGATGTTTTCAAAGCCATTCATTCGATGTGTACTTTAAATAAAATTGGTGCTTCGCTCAGCGGATTTGAAGGCGTACATGCACTTACTGATGTGACAGGATTCGGATTATTCGGTCATCTTTTGGAGATGGTACAAGGAAGCGGAATGAATGCCACACTCGATTTAAAATCAATTCCGGAATTTGATGGATTGGACGTGTACATGGATCAATTCACCATTCCCGCCATCACCTACAGAAACTGGAACAGCTACGGACATCTTATTCAAGAGCCGGGAGCACGCGAATTACATCTTGGATGTGATCCGCAAACCAGCGGCGGATTACTCATTGCCATTGCAGAGAAAAATGCACCCGCACTCATCGAATTAATGAAAGAATTCAACATCAATGAAAAATGCCATCAACCTATTGGACGTATATTGAAAAAAGGCAGTGACATAGATCAAAAAACTATACGCTTTAAATAATAAATCATAAAGCAATTCAATATTTATACTCTTTTTCGATAGGCCAAATTTTCATTTTTTCTCAGGAGCCTATCAATTTTCATTACCTTTGATAGTATCAAATGATAGTATCAATGAGGCCACCATACGACATTTCTCCTAAAATTTTACAACTTGTAAGCTCCATTTCTATCAAATTAGGCGAGGTAAATGCAAATTACCTAAACAAGGCAACGCCACAATTGAGGAAACAAAGCAAAATAAAAACCATTCTTTCTTCCTTACAAATTGAAGGAAACACACTCAACGAAGAACAAGTTTCGGCGATTTTTGAAAACAAAATAGTAATTGGGCCACGAAAAGATATTTTAGAAGTGCAAAATGCAATTAAGGTATATGATTCATTCAATCAATTTAAATCGGCCTCAGAAAAATCACTTTTATTGGCTCATAAGATGCTAATGAATGGACTTATTGATAATGCCGGTTCATTTAGAAATACAGGAGTTGGCATTGTAAAAGGATCTATAGTTACTCCTCTTGCTCCCCCTTCTGAATTGGTGCCGGCTTTAATGAATGACTTGATGGATTATCTTAAAAACGATAAAGAGTTAGCCCTCATTAAAAGTTGTGTCTTTCATTATGAATTAGAATTTATTCATCCCTTCACTGATGGCAATGGAAGAATGGGTAGACTATGGCAAACTTTAATTTTATTGGAAGAATTCCCGGTTTTTGAGTTTTTACCCTTTGAAACTTTAATAAAATCAACTCAAATAAATTATTACAAAGCACTTTCGATGAGTGACAAAATGGGGAAATCAACTTTGTTTATAGAGTATTTATTGGATATCATTGATAAATCACTAGAGGAAATGTTGCATTACACGAACAAAGTAATGACTTCACTAGAACGCTTAAACTATTTTATTCAGGAAGGGATCAAAGAATTTACTAGAAAGGATTATATGCTTCTGTTCAAAGATATTTCTACTGCAACCGCAAGCAGAGATTTACAAAAAGGAATTGAACTTAAGCTCTTGAAGAAATCAGGATTAAAAAACAAAACTAGATATAGTGTTTTAAATTGATTCTATCTAAATTTTACAAATACAAATCATAAACAATCATCACCATCCCGCCACGGTGAGCGAGGAATGAAAATTAGTGTTCCATATATGATTTTAATTTGACCTACAAAGCCTTCAACTCTGCCACCAATTTCGTCAAAACACTCTTCGCATCTCCAAACAACATATTGGTTTTAGGATTGAAGAATAATTCGTTTTCGATACCGGCATACCCGGCGTTCATTGAACGTTTGTTTACAATGATATGCGCTGCATTTTCTACATCTAAAATTGGCATGCCGTAAATAGGAGAGGAGGGATCGTTGTGCGCAGCGGGATTTACTACGTCGTTTGCACCTACTACTAAAACTACATCGGTGGAAGCAAATTCAGGATTGATGTCTTCCATCTCCACCAATTTGTCGTAAGATACATTCGACTCCGCCAAAAGTACATTCATATGTCCTGGCATACGTCCGGCAACAGGATGAATCGCATATTTTACCGACACGCCGCGCTCTTCCAATATGGTTTCTAATTCATGAATAACATGCTGTGCTTGTGCCACCGCCAATCCATAACCTGGAACAATCACCACCCGCTTCGAATAATTCATGAGCACGGCAGTATCGCTAACGTTGATGTCTTTGATGTTTCCGTTGATTTCACGATCACTGCTTTCACTTGAACCACCAAAGGCACCAAAAATAACATTACTTAGAGGGCGATTCATGGCTTTACACATGACGAGTGTCAACAAAGTACCTGCAGATCCAACGAGAATTCCGCCGGTTAACATGATTTTATTATCGTATAAAAATCCGCCGAAAGCAGCAGCCAATCCGGTGAATGAATTCAACAAGGATATAACGACCGGCATATCCGCACCGCCAATTGGAATCGTAAATAAGATTCCGTAAACAATAGCTGCGGCAAACAAGAAATACAATATTGCCATGGAATCTGGCTTTACAATCACCATCCATGTTCCGAATACGATTATAGAAATCATGAAAATTGTATTGATGATGTTGTACTGTGGCAAACGAATGGGTTTATTCATCGTGCCATTCAATTTTAAATAAGCGATGACAGATCCACTGAAGGAAACAGTACCAATCACCATTCCTGCAATGATAGCAGCCAATGCTCCGGTGCTGTCGAGATTGTGTTGATATTCCATCAAGCCAATCAATGCAGCGCAAGCACCACCCATTCCATTGAACATAGAAACAAGCTCTGGCATTTTGGTCATTTGAACGCGTTTGGCTGTCAACCAACCAATCACAGTTCCCAATGCAATGGCTCCGAAAATAAGTATGTATACAATCGATGGAACTACGAATGACGTATCTACGACACCGTTATGATCTTTCTTTTCAAAGAGGAACACGGTACCGAAAATGGCAATCACCATTCCGAGTGCAGCAATTAAATTTCCTTTTCTGGCCGACTTCGGATTTCCCATCATTTTCAATCCGAGGATGAAAGTGACAGAGCCAAAGAGGTAACAAATTTCGAGCAGGGAGCTCTTCATATTCTTTAATGATTAATGATTAGAATGAAATTATTTTTTCTTAAACATCTCCAACATACGATCCGTAACTACGAATCCACCTACCACGTTCAAGGTGCCAAGTAATACCGCCAAAAATCCAAGCACTAGTGCAAAGATATTTGATGGATCAATGTTCAACATCACATAAATGGCTCCTACAATCACCACTCCGTGAATGGCATTCGCGCCGCTCATTAAGGGAGTATGTAATACGGTAGGCACGCCGCCAATGACTTCTATTCCTACAAAGACGGAGAGGATGACGAAGTAGAGCATTTCTCTGTGTGTGTAGACTAGGGATAATATTTCTTCCATTTTATTTAATTTATAATTGGTGGATTGGTGAATTGGCGCATCGCTTTTCGAATTATTTTTTTTGCTAATTCAATCTTTTGGGTATAATTTATTTTTTAGAGTTTGTTTAGATTTGGCTAGGATGCAAAATAAGTAATTCATATCTTTCATCAATGGATTTACTTTTTCAACATCTGTTAATTCTAACTCTTTTGTGAACTCCAACCATAATAATGATTCATCCAATTCTTCCACAGCGATACATAATTTAGCGTAGAATTCTTTTTGACTTCTACCTCGACTGGCTGCACGATAATTTGCAGCAACTGATGTCGATGATCTAATTAATTGTTTCTTGATGGTCCAGGCTTCATCGTTCCCGGCAAATGATCTAGTTAGAATTATTGTTTTAATTGCTATTTCTTTTGTTTTCGTTCTTAATTGTTCAGAGAAGATTGACATGTTTCATTTTATTAAAGTGCTTTATAAAAAAATATATTTATTAATGATCCTAATTAATTCTGTTTTGATAAATTTTCATTCTCCAATCAACACCTCACAAATCCGCCAATTCACCAATCCAACAATTTCCTAATTTAATTTCACTCCATTATGCACGATGAGAGATCCTTTCGTAATTTCCTCATCCATCTCCCATTTAAATCCATCTTTTGTGGCTAAGTGTAGCAAGAATGTTTGAATATTTTTAGCGTAAAGATCGCTGGCATTGAGGGGCAGGAGGGAAGGGATGTTGGATTCGCCGATGATGGTAACACCATTTTTCACGACGGTTGCATTCAATTCACTCAACACACAATTTCCGCCTTGCTCTACGGCCATGTCAACAATGACAGAACCATAACGCATGCTTTTTACCATGTCTTCTGTAACCAATACCGGAGCTTTTCTTCCGGGGATGAGCGCGGTGGTAATAACAAGATCCGCAGCGGCGACATGCTTTCCTACTAACTCTTGCTGTTTCTTTAAGAATTCATCAGAGACACCTTTCACATATCCACCTTCAATTTTGATGGAAGCATCGTCGCTCACCATGATGAATTTTGCGCCTAATGATTCTACTTGCTCCTTTGTTTCAGGACGAATGTCACTTACTTCGACAATCGCACCCAAACGTTTTGCTGTAGCGATGGCTTGCAATCCGGCCACACCGGCACCGAAGATCACTACTTTAGAAGGTTTGATTGTTCCGGCGGCGGTCATCAACATCGGGAAAATTTTTCCTAATGCATCAGCGCCCATAATCACAGATTTATATCCTGCTAAATTCGCTTGGGAACTGAGTGCATCCATTTTCTGCGCTCGGGAAATACGCGGAATAGCATCTACCGAAAAAGCAGTAATGCCTTGTTTCACACAATTTTCGATCAATTCGGGATTTGTTCCTGCCCACATGAATGACAGCAGGATGCTCCCCTTTTTCATTCCTGTTATTTCATCTGCCGAAGGCGCATTTACCTTTAAAACAACATCTGATGTAAAGTAAATGGAGGTTGCATCATCAACAATTTGAACACCTTTGGCGGCATATTGATCGTCAGGATAATAAGACTTCAATCCGGCACCTTTCTGCACTTGCACCTTAAAACCTGCGTCCATTAATTGAGCACAGATATCAGGGGTGAGGGCGACACGACGTTCGCGATCTTTGGTTTCTAAGGGGATACCCAATAACATAATAAAGAATTTCGTTTTTATCCGAAAATAATTTCGTGCTGCAAAGGAATACAAAAACAGCGTATTTCCGGAGCTAAATTGCAAATACATCATATGTTCATAATTTAGAAATACAATTTTTTTGTTCTAAAGCGATAAATCACGACTTTTGTAAAAGAATCATGGCAAAATTTACCCCAGCATATTTAAAGAAATTAGAGGAACTATTAGAGCAATCGGGTTACGATGTGCGCTATGAAAAAGGGAATTTCAAATCCAATTTCTGCATCCTTGAAGATAAAAAAGTAGTGGTAATCAACAAGTTTTCAGTACTTGAGAGCCGCATTCAATCTCTTTTGGAAATAATTCAAACATTGGTGGGGACGAATACAATTCAGGTAGATCTTCGTACCATAGGATTGAAAAATACGATTCAGTCTACTGAACTCAATTTTGATTCAGAATTTCCAGCTACACAAGTAGAAGCAACAGAAACAGAAGAAATTGTGATTGAAGATTCTGTCGAAAACACTCCAAACACCTAATACCTTGTTGAAAATTACCTTTTTAGGCACCGGTACATCGCAAGGTGTTCCTGTTATTGCCTGTCGGTGTGAGGTATGTAAGAGTGCTGATCCTAAAGACAATCGCTTACGAACCTCTATCTTAGTGGAAGATGAACACACGACGGTAGTCATTGATTCAGGTCCCGATTTTCGGCAGCAAATGTTAAGAGCCGGTGTGCTTAAATTAGATGGATTGCTATTTACGCACGAACATAAGGATCATATTGCCGGAATGGATGATATCCGCGCTTTCAATTATGTGAATCGGCAGGCCGTAGATATTTATGCTAGCAAAGCAGTACAACATGCCATTAAACGTGAATTTCATTATGCTTTTGATGCCATTAAATATCCGGGAGTTCCTGAATTGAATCTCATTACTATTGACGATGCACCTTTTCAAATTGGAACCATAACATTTGTGCCGATCCGCATTAAACATTATATGCTCGACATCTACGGATTCCGCATTGGCGATTTTACTTACATCACCGATGCGAAAACAATTCCGGAAGAGGAGTTTTCAAAAATTTACGGGTCAAAAGTATTGGTCTTGAATGCGCTAAGAAAAGAGGCACACGTATCTCATTTTACACTTGATGAAGCAGTGAAAATGATGCAACATTTTTCACCGGAGCAGGGATATTTGATTCATTTGAGTCACCAGATGGGCTTGCATCAGGAAGTAGAAGCTAATTTGCCAAAAGGAATTTTTGTGGCTTATGATAAGATGGAATTGAGGTTTGAATAAATAATACTTGCTTTAAAATATTCTTTTTGTATTCACGCGGAGGCCGATAACTAGAGGCTGCAGAGATGCTATTAATCAGTTGCAAAATAGAATTCAGAATCAGCTTAAACTTCGCAAAATCACCCATTTCAGTCCAAAAAAAAGTTAGCATAATAATCTATTGTATGGCAATGCATTTTTTTAAAAAAATATGAATCTAAGCGAAAACGAATGCTTGCTTTTTATTGAAATTTATTAATTTCGAAAAAACCGAAGATTCTTTTCTTCTACTCCCTAAATTCCTGCGCCGCTGCGGCCGATAGCTATCGGCCTACTTGTGAAAATATTCGAAATACTTTCAAGAACAGGTAAATAATAAATTAATTTTAGTGCTTTTAAAGGTAAATAATTATTCACTTTTACAAACATAAATATCAGCAATATTATAAATTATATCTACCATAAAAAGCTCAAAAAAAAATTCACTGTAGTCATCGAAAGAACCGAAAGCGGCTTTTCAGCTTATTCGTTTAACTATGATATTTACACTACGGGGCAAACCATTACAGCGTTAAGGAAAAACATTTTAGAGGCATTTAACTTGTATTTCGAAAGTGAGGAGTCTAGCGTTTCAAAATCTAATCCAGAAATGAGAATCGATTTTAAACAATTCTTCCAATTTTACCGTGTACTTAAAGCGAAATATTAAGCGGATAGAATTGGAATGAATCCGAGTTTATTATCGCAATATGTACAAGGCAAAAAAATTCCTTCGACCGCACAAACAAATAAAATTATTTCGGGTATCAATCAAATCGGTCAGGAGCTGTGTGAGTTGGAGTTGTGATAGTTTCAAATTTTGATTCATTATCTATATAAAGATTACAATCGCTTACATATAAATACAAACCAAAATTTAATTTTCTTAGCAACATGAATTTGAAAGACTCTATTCAGGCAAATCCCAATGAATTTCTCAGGTTGTGTGAAAATCATGATGCAAAAAGTTTATATGCTTTTGGGTCATCTGCGAATGATGAATTCAATGAAACAACGAGTGATATCGATCTACTTTTAGAATTGAACACTGAAGATCCGATTCAACGTGGAGAAAACCTCATGAGTATCTGGGATGAACTCGAGAATTTCTTCCAAAGAAAAGTAGATTTGCTGACGAATTCATCCATCAAGAATCCAATTAATAGAAAAAGCATTGAAAGCTCTAAAATACTAATTTATGACGAAAAGGATCACAAAATATCTTTCTGATATGTTAATTGTTATCGCTTTAATTGATGAAATTACCGTTGGTATCAATAATTTCAACTTTTACAATAGCGCTCTAAAACACAAAGTGCTGTTGAAATACAATATGCAATTATTGGAGAGGCATTAAATCAATATTGAAAATCAGAATCGCTAACTTATATTATTCACGCCACGAAAATTGTAGATTTTAGAAATCGTTATGTGCATACCTAAAATAAATTAGATCATTCAGTAGTATGGGCTATCACAATAAATCATTTTAATCCAATTAAAGCGGAAATAGCAAGGCTAATTAAGCATTGAAATCGCTAGTGTTTTTTCCAATTCATAATCATGAATTTCTACTTTTCAGATATGAAAACTTCCAATTAACATCTATATCACTCAAATTAAAAAATATTTAATGCCAACTTATCAAAATGAGACGCTATATATTAAGTACCTAATTAAGGATTTTAGAAAACATGAAACTTAGCAGCAAATATATGGTTATACTACCTTGCATAATGTTGGTGAAGGTAGAGTTAGAAAAAATGGGTATGCATTTTATTACTGTAGAATTGGGAGCTGTAAATATTCAGGAAACGTAAACAGAAAAACAAAGAGTAGAACTGAATCCAAATCCAAATCTATTTTCATATTCTTAAATTAAATAAACCTACCTTTCTAAGAATTTGCACAGACAAAAATATTTTCGAATACTACAAATTAGTAGTTCACATTTTTCAGCATATACATTCCATTTCACGAATAGACAAAACATTTATTTTTATTTCTAAATTTTAATAAAGTGGGAATGATGTAAGATATACAAATAATTATGTAATGCTTTGGCTTTTTATGAATCTATCTTTGTCCTATAATATTAATACTAAAAAAAAGAAAAAAATGAAAACAAATTTTATTGCGTTCGTGGCAGTAGCTGCCATCATGCTTTCAGCGAATACAAATGTTCAAGCCCAAGATTCCAACACCGAAAACAATTCTGACGAAGTGAACAGAGGCGAATTTGGTATTCGCTACATGCCTACTTTCACAAAACTTGATTTAAGAGATTCAAAAGGAAACGATATTAAAGGAACACTCAAGATCCAACAAGGATTTGGTATTAAGTTAGCATTCAATCTGAGCTCACATGTTGGCATTCAAGCAGAAGTTAATTACTCACGAATTTCTCAAAAATTCAAAGATCAAGATATCAATCGTGAAGTAAATATTCGGTATATAAACATCCCATTGTTATTTGTATTGAATACGAGTAAATCGAAACAATTCAATTTAAATGTAGTTGCCGGTCCTGAGTTTGGATTTAATACGGGAGCAAATCTTAGTTCAAATGGAGGTGGAAGCAGTGACACATTAAGTGCCGTGATCGTTTTAAAGAAAGGAAATGTTGGATTCGCGTACGGAGCAGGAATGGGATTTGCACTCAATGAAAGTCATTCTTTGTTTTTTGAAATAGGTTATCGAGGTTTTTACAGCTTTGTGGATGTAGAAACGCCTGCAACGGGACAAAATAGTTACAATGTGGTAGCAAGATTTCCAAGAGCCAGACATGGTCTCTACGCCGGATTTACTGTACAATTTTAAATCAAACCATAAATAAATTAGGAAATGATTGCTTCGTATTTTTATACCATCAGAATTTTCAAAACAATCATTTCCTATTTTCTTTAAAAATGTAATCTCAGTCTAAAACATTCCTTCTCGGTTCTAGGAATTTAAAATACTAAAAAAAAAATTATTATTCACAAATATTATTAGCGACAAAATGAAAAAATCAATCATCCTATTTTTTATTATCCTCAGTGTAATTGCTGCACCACTACAAACAAATGCCGGCACTGCTAAAACAGAGAAAAAAATCAGCTTTGTAAATAAAGCAGATGGAGAAAATGAAGCCAATATACTGTTAGCTCGTTTAGATGAAATCAAGAATATGGATAAAAGCAGTCTTGACAGATCTGAAAAAAGAGAAATTAGAAAGGAGGTGCGTTCTATTAAAAAAGAACTCAATGATAATCATAACGGGGTATATCTTTCAGTAGGAGCCATCATAGTAATTGTGCTTTTGCTTATTATATTGCTTTAATCATTCTTAATTTACCAAAAACAACTAATCTAAACAACAATATGAAATCAAGTAAAGCATTAATAGGTGTTCTTGCAGGGGTTGCAGTAGCTGCTACATTGGGAATCTTATTGACCTCAGACAAAGGCATAAAAACTCGTAAATTAATTTCAAAGAAGAGCGGTGAGTATGCCAGTGATTTAAAGGATAAATTTGATGATCTTTTTACCATGCTCACTGACAAATTTGATGAGACTAAAAAAGGGGCCGAAAAATTCACCGAAAAAACGAAAGTTTAATCAAATCGAATCAGTAGAATTAAAAAACACAGAATACCCAATATAACCACCCTCCCAATTATTTATTCAAATAAATAATTGGGAGTTTTTCTATGTAGCTTTTCGTTCAATTTACAACTGGATGCTGAATGCTAGATACTAGATACTGGATACTAGATACTAGATACTAGATACTAGATATTGGATGCTGGATACTGGATACTGAATACTAGATACTAGATACTAGATACTAGATACTAGATACTAGATACTGGATACTAGATACTAGATACTAGGTACTAGATACTAGATACTAGATACTAGATACTAGATACTAGATACTAGATACTAGATACTAGATGCTAGATACTAGATACTGGATACTGGATATTGGATGCTGGATACTGGATACTAGATACTGGATATTAGATACTAGATACTGGATACTAGATACTGGATACTGGATACTAGATACTAGATACTAGATACTAGATACTAGATACTAGATACTAGATACTAGATACTAGGTACTAGATACTGGATACTAGATACTAGATACTAGATACTAGATACTGGATACTAGATACTAGATACTAGATACCAGATACTAGATACTAGATACTAGATACTAGATACTAGATACTAGATACTAGATACTAGATACTAGATACTAGATACTAGATACTAGATACTAGATACTGGATACTAGATATTGGATACTGGATGCTAGATACTAGATACTATGTCTTAGCCTGAAATAGGTTGACTTTATTCTTTTTTGATGCTAGTGAAATTAACGCTCTCGAATTCTAAATTGGATCCGTTGCTCGATTCTAGATGACTTGGGGTGAAGGCTAAGACGAAGTCCTTCATCCTCGATGCTGGAATTCTACCAATAAAATCAAACAAGTATCAATAATTCAATTTAGAATATAACCATTTGTTGTTTTGATGTTATATTCATTAATGCTCCCAAATTCTGAAGTTTTAATTCTGAATTCTGAATTAAATCCGTAATTTAGTCCAATGAAGAAATTGATTTTCCCACTTATTCTATTGATGAGTTTCGCGTTTCTTAACTCAGCATTAGCGCAAAATCCGAAGCAAGATACATTGTTTCTTCCGGATCAATTTAGGCAATATCAGTTTCAGTTGGATGAAGCGGTGAAATCGATAGACGAACTGCGTTACGAGCGCAGCGGCGAATCCATCAAAGGAACACTTTCGCCGGATGGGCAGCGGGTGATGATGGAAAATTATAAGAAAGGGCAAAGGGTGAAATTAAAGGTGGAGCATGCGGATGGCAGGGTGGAAGAAGTGAGCAAAAGCCCGTGTTTTATTCATCCGATGATTTATGAATTATAAATAAAATATAATTTTAAAAAAATGTTGGGACAAGTAGGGACAAGTCGCGACTTGTCCCTACTTGTCCCAACATTTTTTATTTATTCTGATGACTTACATTTTTATCCGATTGCCAATTCATTTTTTCCGCGATTGCCAATTTATTTTTTCCGCGATTGCCAATTCATTTTTATCCGATTGCCAATTCATTTTTTCGACGTTGCCATTTATTTTTTCCGCGATTGCCAATTCATTTTTTTCGACGTTGCCATTTATTTTTTCCGCGATTGCCAATTCATTTTTTTATCCGATTGCCAATTCATTTTTTTCGACGTTGCCATTTATTTTTTCCGCGATTGCCAATTCATTTTTTTATCCGATTGCCAATTCATTTTTTCGACGTTGTACATTTATTTTTTCCGCGATTGCCAATTCATTTTTATCCGATTGCCAATTCATTTTTTCGACGTTGTCCA
>Ga0209702_10006281_pt1 | contig 15401 bp, 9 predicted proteins | sample FRY01_FD_187210 | JGI IMG/M metagenome (GOLD analysis project Ga0209702, IMG submission 187210) | Freshwater microbial communities from Lake Fryxell liftoff mats and glacier meltwater in Antarctica - FRY-01 (SPAdes) (version 2) | ecosystem: Environmental > Aquatic > Freshwater > Ice > Glacier... | reverse complement strand
GCACCTCGATGTCGGCTCGTCACATCCTGGGGCTGGAGAAGGTCCCAAGGGTTGGGCTGTTCGCCCATTAAAGTGGCACGCGAGCTGGGTTCAGAACGTCGTGAGACAGTTCGGTCTCTATCTACTGCGGGCGTTAGAAATTTGAGTGGATCTGACTCTAGTACGAGAGGACCGAGTTGGACTGACCTCTGGTGCACCAGTTGTTCCGCCAGGAGCATTGCTGGGTAGCTATGTCGGGATGGGATAAGCGCTGAAAGCATATAAGCGCGAAACCCGCCACAAGATGAGATTTCTTTAAAGGGTCGTAGGAGATTACTACGTTGATAGGTCATAGGTATAAGTGCAGTAATGTATGTAGCCGAGTGATACTAATAGCCCATAGGCTTGCGCATGCTAGCTCCCAGGTTTAGGCTTGGGAGCTGCACAGACTTTTACTCTTTATATTATTATTGAATTTCCAGGACGTGAGTATACTCACAAAGTCCCATTATGTTAACGAAATAGTGTGGTGTATCTGCGGCCATAGGCCAAGGAAAGCTACCAAGATTTAAGGTGATCATGGCGATGAGGCCCACCCTTTTCCATTCCGAACAAGGAAGTTAAGCTCATCTGCGCCGATGGTACTGCTATACCAAGTGGGAGAGTAGGTCGTTGCCTTTTTTAGAATCCCGAATACAGAAATGTGTTCGGGATTTTTTTTGTTTTATATCCTGGGTAAATCTCCGTCTCCTTTGAGTGGTAAGTTTGAGCTTCCCATAAGGTAAGCGTCTATATGGTGTGCAGCCTGCCTGCCTTCTGCAATGGCCCACACAATAAGTGATTGCCCCCTGCGCTGGTCACCAGCTGTAAATACGCCTCCTACATTAGTCTTATAATTGTACTCAGTGGCTTCTATATTAGTCCTAATGTCTAAATGAACCCCTAATTGGTCTGCTACGCTGCGTTCAGAACCTGAAAAGCCCATAGCTAACAACACCAATTCTGCTCTCCATATTTTTTCTGTATCCTTCATTTCTACTAATTTAGGCCTTTCTCCAGCAGTGTACTCCCAATGCACCTCAATGGTCTTAAGGCCGGTTAGTTTCCCATTAGAATCTCCTACAAACTCTTTAGTATTAATGCTAAAAAATCGTTCTGCACCTTCTTGGTGAGAGCTGGTTGTCTTAAGTCTCATAGGAAAGAAAGGCCATGGTTGGCTTTCAGGTCTTTCTGTAGTTCCTTTTGGCATGATTTCAAAATTGGTGACATGTGTTGCTCCTTGTCTTATAGAAGTTCCTATACAGTCTGATCCTGTGTCTCCCCCTCCAATCACTATAACCTCTTTCCCTTTAGCTAGTAGGTCTGCATTGGTATAGGCTTCGTTTGCTATCCTTTTGTTGTTTTGTTTTAAAAAATCCATAGCCTGAACCACCCCTTCTAATGTAGCTCCAGGAATATCTAAACCTCTTTTTATTGAGGCACCACCACTAAGTAGTAAGGCATCATAGTTTTGTTTTAATTCCGTTGCCGCTATGTCTTTTCCTACTTCTACAGCTGTTTTAAATATAATCCCTTCCTCTTCTAGTATGGCCAAACGCCTGTCTATTACCTGCTTTTCCATTTTGAAGTCTGGAATACCATAGCGCAGTAAACCTCCTATTTTTGTATCTCTTTCATAGACGGTCACTAAATGCCCCGCTCTATTAAGCTGTTGTGCTGCTGCTAGTCCTGCTGGTCCTGAGCCTATTATCGCAATTGTTTTTCCTGTTCTGCTTTGTGGTGGTTTTGCTACTACCCACCCTTTAGCAAAGGCAGTTTCGGCTACGTTTTTTTCTATATTTTCTATGGTGACAGGGTCTTCATTAATGCCTAGTACACAAGCTTCTTCACAGGGGGCTGGGCATAGCCTTCCTGTAAACTCAGGAAAGTTATTGGTGGCGTGAAGTAAGTGCGCTGCTTTTTCCCATTTTCCTTTGTACACTGCGTCATTAAAATCTGGAATTAGATTGCCAAGTGGGCAGCCGCTATGACAAAAAGGAATACCACAACTCATACAGCGAGCCCCTTGGTCTTTAAGGTCTTTTTCCTTTAAGGGAACCGTAAATTCTTTATAATTTTTTATTCTTTCTTCGGGCTTTTTATATGCTTCTACCTTTCTGTCAAACTCTAAAAATCCTGTTATTTTTCCCATAATATTATAAAGTTTCAGTAGTTTCTTGTGCAATTCTCTCTAAAGCTAATTTGTATTCTTCTGGGAAGACCTTAACGAAGTCTTCTAGCTTGCTGTCCCATTGTTCCAATATTTCTTGTGCCCTAGGACTTTGAGTGGCATTGTAGTGATTCTCTATGAGTGTTTTAAGGGTGTTTATGTCTTCTGGCTCATTGACTGGAAGTAAAAGAAGGCCGTCTGCTTTACAGATAGATTCAAAGGTTTTATTTGGGTTGTAGACGTAGGCAATTCCCCCACTCATTCCTGCACCAAAATTACGTCCTACTTGACCTAGAATTACCGCAACTCCCCCAGTCATATACTCACAACCGTGGTCTCCAATTCCTTCTACAACAGCAGTAGCGCCAGAGTTTCTGACGCAGAAACGCTCTCCTGCTTTTCCGTTTATATAAGCCTCTCCAGAGGTGGCACCGTATAAGGTGACATTTCCTGTAATGACATTGTCATGAGGAACTATGGTAGCCTCTAAAGGTACTTTTATAACTAATTTAGCTCCTGAAAGTCCTTTTCCTAGATAGTCATTGGTGTTGCCATAGACTGTCATGGTAAGCCCTTTGGTTGCAAAGGCTCCAAAACTCTGGCCTGCTGCACCCGTAAAATTTAGTTTTAGGGTGTTGTCTGGCATTCCTGCAGCTCCGTATTTTTTAGAAATTTCATTGGAAATAATAGCACCTATAGCCCTATCTGTATTTCTAATGGGAAAGTCTAAGCTCATTTTATCTTTTCTATATAAAGCAGGATGTGCTTTTTCTATGATGTCAAATTCAATGGAGTCTTCTATGTGGTGCTCTTGTTTAGTAGTATTGTATAGTTTTGTTCCTGGAATTACTGCTACTTGGTGTAAAATTGGGCTCAGGTCTATTCCAGCAGATTTATAATGAGCGCCTACTTTTTTACGATCTAATTTTTGCACTTGTCCTACCATTTCGTCTATGGTTTTAAACCCTAGCTGTGCCATAATTTCACGTAGCTCCTCTGCTATAAAATACATAAAGTTTACCACGTGTTCTGGTTCTCCTTTGAATTTTTTTCTGAGTTCTGGGTTTTGAGTGGCTATTCCTACTGGGCAGGTATTAAGGTGGCAGGCACGCATCATGATACAGCCAGAGGCTACCAATGGAGCTGTAGCAAAACCAAATTCTTCTGCACCTAATAAGCAAGCTATGGCTACATCTCTTCCTGTTTTTAACTGGCCATCGCATTCTAAGCGCACCCTATTTCTAAGGTCATTCATCACAAGGGTTTGTTGTGCTTCTGCTATTCCAAGTTCCCAGGGCAGTCCTGTGTGTTTTAATGAAGTGAGCGGTGAGGCTCCAGTTCCCCCGTCAAAACCGGAAATCAGAATGACATCGGCCTTGGCCTTAGAAACCCCTGCAGCTACTGTTCCTACTCCTACCTCAGAAACTAATTTCACATTAATTCTAGCTTCTCTATTGGCAGATTTTAGGTCAAATATTAATTGAGATAAATCTTCGATAGAATAAATATCGTGGTGTGGTGGGGGAGAAATTAACCCCACATAGGGAGTTGAGTTTCTGGTCTTCGCAATGTCTGGATTTACCTTAGGGCCAGGCAATTGCCCACCTTCTCCGGGTTTTGCACCCTGTGCCATTTTTATTTGTATTTCAGTGGCGTTGGTCAGGTAATTTGAACTCACTCCAAAACGGCCAGAAGCAACTTGTTTAATGGCAGAATTTTTCCAGTCTCCTGTTTGGTTTTTATAAAAACGATCTGCGTCTTCTCCGCCTTCGCCTGAGTTGCTTTTTCCTCCAATTCTATTCATGGCAATAGCCAAGTTTTCATGAGCTTCTTTACTAATAGAGCCGTAGGACATGGCGCCAGTTTTAAACCTTTTTACAATCTCAGTCCAAGGCTCTACGTCTTCTAGAGCAATGGGGTCAAAGTTGGAGAATTCTAACAGACCCCTTATTGTCATAAGGTCTTTAGATTGCTCATTTACCAAATGGGCGTATTCCTTGTATGTGTCCGGCTCATTGTTACGCACGGCTTTTTGAAGCTTTGCTATGGTTAGGGGGTTAAAAAGGTGTTTTTCCCCGCCCCTTCTCCAGCGGTAGTCTCCACCAATTTCTAGCTCTAGGCCTCCGTCTAGTTTAGATTCTGAAAAAGCATTTTTATGTCTTTTGCTAAGCTCTTTTTCTATTTCATACAGGTCTATTCCTTGTATTCTTGAGGTAGTTCTTGGAAAGTATTTATCTATCACTTTGCTGTGAATTCCCAAGCACTCAAATAACTGAGAACCTCTATAAGAATTTAGCGTAGAAACCCCCATTTTATTCATCACTTTTAAGACTCCTTTTCCAACCGCTTTGTTGTAATTTTTAATGGCCTCTTCAAAAGTATAGCTTGTGATCTCATTTTCTTTTATTTGCTCTGCAATAATTTCATTGACTAAATATGGATTTATGGCGCTAGCGCCATAGCCAAAAAGCAAACAAAAGTGGTGCACTTCTCTTGGTTCTGCAGACTCTATAATAATACTAGCACTAGACCTTTTACCAAGAGCTTGTAGGCCGTTGTTTACATAGGAGCAAGCCAAGAGCGCTGGAATGGCTGCCTTCTCTTTTGAAATATACCTGTCAGATAAAATGAGAATATTACTGCCGTTATCTACTGCTTTTGAAGCTTCTTCTAGCAAGAGTTCCAATCCATCTTCTAGCCCATTATGTCCCTTGTCTACCGTATAGAGCATTTGTAGAGAAGTTACTTTATAATGTGGGTTTACGTCATAGTTTTTAATCTTGTCTAGGTCTTCTTTTGAAATGACAGGGTTTTGAATTTTTAACTTTCTACAGTGCTTTTCTGTGGTGTCAAATATATTGTGGTCACTCCCCAAAGTGAGGCTAATATCTGTGATCATTTCTTCTCTTATTCCATCTAAAGGCGGGTTGGTGACCTGCGCAAAGAGTTGTTGGAAATAGTTGTAGAGCAACTGAGGTTTTTGAGACAACACTGCAATGGGTGTGTCAGTGCCCATAGATCCCATAGGTTCCTGAGCGCTCTCTGCCATAGGCATTACAATGCTGTCTATGTCTTCTAAGCTATAGCCATAGGCTGCTTTTCTCCGGTCTAGCGGGGCTTCACCAATAAAAAGCGGGCAATCATTATAGGGAATGTCTTTAAGGTGTACTAAATTGTCTTGTACCCACTTTTTGTAAGGGTGCTTAAGGGCAATTTGTTCTTTAATTTCTTCATCGTTAATAATACGTCCTGCAGACATATCTACTAAAAACATTTTTCCGGGCTCCAAACGCCCGTGTAAAGCCAAGTTTTTAGGTTCTATATCTACTACTCCGGTTTCTGAAGACATAATTACAAACCCGTCTTTAGTGACAGAGTACCTAGAAGGTCTTAAACCATTCCTATCTAGAACTGCACCAATAAAATTTCCATCAGTAAAAGGAATGGAGGCTGGTCCGTCCCAAGGCTCCATCATACAAGAGTTATACTCGTAAAAGGCTCTTTTTTCTGAAGACATATTGTCGTTTTTCTCCCAGGCTTCTGGCACTAAAATCATCATGACCTCTGGCAGCGACCTGCCTGTCATAAGTAGTAATTCTACTACCATGTCTAGGGTAGCTGAATCTGATTTATGAGGCAGTATAATAGGGAGTATCTCTTTTATATCTGCTCCAAAAAGATCACTTTTTAAAAGTTCTTCTCTAGACCTCATTCTAGCCACATTACCTCTAAGGGTGTTAATTTCGCCATTGTGACACATATACCTAAAAGGTTGTGCTAGATCCCAGGTGGGAAATGTATTGGTAGAAAATCTTTGGTGTACCAGGGCCAATCTAGTGACTACTCTAGGATCTTGTAAGTCTGTAAAGTAAAGGCTTATGTCTTCTGGCATGAGCAGGCCTTTAAATATGATAATTTTAGTAGAAAGGCTGGGCAGGTAGAAGAAACCCTGTTCTGACAATTTAGAGTTGTAAATGCAGTGTTCTGCTTTTTTTCTAGCTATGAAGAGCTTTCTGTTAAAAGTAGCTTCGTCTTGGATATCACTCTCTTTTCCAATAAATATTTGAGCAATAAATGGAGCCGTTTCCATGGCAATTCTTCCTGGAACAGATTTGTTAACGGGTACGGTCCTCCAACCTAATAAAACAAGTCCTTGTGCTTTTATCTCAGATTCAAACACGCCAATACAAAAGTCTCTTTGGTTTTCTCTCTGTGGCAAGAATACGTTAGACACTGCATAATTTCCTGCTTTTGGAAGTTCAAACGCGCACACACTTATAAAAAAGTCATGTGGAATATCTATGAGAATACCTGCACCATCTCCTGTTTTACCGTCAGAACTTACCGCACCTCTGTGTTCTAGTTTCTCAAGAATTTCTAATGCCTTATGTATAATATCATTAGATTTATTTCCCTCCAGACTGCATATAAAGCCTGCACCACAGTTGTCATGTTCAAATTCTGGGGAATAAAGTCCTTGTTTTTTGAGTCTCATAATATTAGATATTTACACAAAAATATCTAATATGTTGAGCTTACTGCAATGATATGGGCCTTTATAGCAAAAAAATCCAATGTTTTTAAAAAAACATTGAAATAAATGCAATCTCATAATTTAAGCCCTACAGAAATGAGATTTCAATAATGGACTATTTTAGAAAATAGCTTTCTAAGGACTTTTCTGAGTTTCACTTCCTTTGGTGCTACTGAAGCTAATCTTTTAAAATAGCTCTTGAAATAACCAATTGTTGAATTTCTGAAGTCCCTTCATAAATTTGAGTAATCTTGGCGTCTCTCATCATACGTTCTACATGGTATTCTTTTACAAAACCATTACCGCCAAAAACTTGAACCGCTTCTACACTTACATCCATGGCTACTTCTGATGCATATAATTTAGCCATGGCGCCAGATAGGTCATAATTAATCCCTTGGTCTTTTTCCCATGCAGCTTTATATACCAGTTGTCTGGCTGCCTCTATTTTTGTGTGCATCTGAGCCAGTTTAAAGGCAATAGCCTGATGCTGACTTATAGGTTTGCCAAAAGCCTCTCTTTGTTTTGCATAACCCAATGCTAATTCATAGGCTCCAGCTGCAATACCAAGTGCTTGAGCGGCAATACCAATACGACCACCGGCAAGTGTTTTCATGGCAAAGGTAAAACCAAACCCATCTGCTCCAATTCTGTTTTCTTTAGGGACCCTCATTTCATTAAATTGAAGGGTGTGGGTGTCACTACTTCTAATGCCTAGTTTGTTCTCTTTGGGGCCCACAGTAAAGCCGGGAGTCCCGCCATCTACTATGAATGCATTAATGCCTTTATGTCCTTTTTCTATATCTGTTTGGGCAATTACTAAATAGACACTAGCGTTGCCACCGCTGGTGATCCAGTTTTTAGTTCCATTAATAATATAGTGATCTCCATGGTCTATAGCAGTGGTTTTTTGGGAGGTGGCGTCTGACCCTGCTTCTGGCTCAGAAAGACAGAAGGCTCCAATTTTATCTCCATTAGTTAAAGAGGGTAAGTATTTCTCTTTCTGCTCTTGGCTACCGTATTTTTCAAGACCCCAACACACTAAAGAGTTATTTACAGACATAATAACAGAAGCAGAAGCGTCTATCTTAGAGAGTTCCTCTATGGCCAATACATAAGATAGGGTGTCAAGACCACTACCTCCAAATTCTGGGGCTACCATCATACCCATAAAGCCAAGTTCTGCCAGCGCTTTAATTTCTTCTTTAGGAAATTTCTGATGTTCATCTCTTTCTAATACGGTGGGCAAAAGAACTTGCTTTGCAAAATTTCTAGCGGCTTCCTTTATTAGAATTTGTTCTGAACTTAAATGGTATTCCATGAATGATTTTTTTTAAACTTTTCAAAGATAATCAATTTATTATGCATGCATAACATTAATGTAGTCTCTATTTCTTAAAAGACTTATTTATTTGTGCCTTTATTTTATGCTGGCTGTGCTAAGTTTATAAATATTTTAATCCTTATAAAGATTTAATGATTTTTACTTCTCCATTTTTTTATATTTGTTAGTGGATAGGTTAAAACTCATTCTTTAACTCCTATCTTTTAAACTCTTTAAACCCATTGAATTTATGGAAACCATTATTCTAATTGTATTTGTTGTTGGTTATTTGGCCATTACCCTTGAACACAACCTCAAAATAGACAAGCTAATTCCCGCTTTGGCCATGATGGCCTTATTGTGGGCCATTATTGCTTTAACACATATGGATGTATTTGAGGTAGACACTGCTCTTAGAGAACTAGTTCCAACTCATATAGATGAAATTTTATTACACCACTTAGGTAAAACAGCAGAAATATTAGTCTTTTTATTAGGGGCTATGACCATTGTTGAAATTATAGATTACTTTGACGGTTTTGCCACTATAAAAGGATTTATTAAATACAAGAAAAAAACAAAACTACTCTGGTTATTCTCTGTGTTGGCATTTGTTCTCTCTGCTATTATAGACAACTTAACTGCCACCATTGTTCTTATTACCATTCTTCAAAAAGTAATTAAAGAAAGAGAAACCCGTATGTGGTTTGCTGGTATGGTTATTATTGCAGCCAATGCAGGAGGTGCCTGGTCCCCTATTGGAGACGTAACAACTACTATGCTTTGGATTGCTAATAAAGTATCTGCTTTACAACTGGTAGAACACGTATTTTTACCTTCTGTAATTTGTATGGTAGTACCCACATTAATAGCCAGCAAATTTAAAGCTTTTCAGGGAAATATAGAATCTACTGCCTCTGACAATGAGCCTCCTAAATCTAAATTTGGAGCTACCATGCTTTACTTAGGTTTGGGTGCTATTATTTTTGTACCCTTCTTTAAAACTATTACGCATTTACCACCTTATATGGGAATGATGTTGTCTTTGGCAATAGTAGCTACCTTTGCGGAAATATATTCTAGTGCTAAATTCTCTTTGTCAGACATAGACGGCGCTAGTGAAGCTGCAGGTCACCACAGTCCTGTTCACCACTCTCTTTCTAAAATTGAATTGCCTAGTATTTTGTTTTTCTTAGGAATTTTACTAGCAGTAGCAGCATTAGAATCACTAGGAATGTTATTCCATTTTGCAGAAGGTTTAAACAGTGCTATTCCAAACTCAGATATTGTAGTCTTGTTGTTAGGAGCAGGTTCTGCTGTGATAGATAATGTGCCTTTAGTGGCAGCTAGTATTGGAATGTTCTCAGAAGGCTTAGACAGCCCACTTTGGCATTTTATTGCCTATTCTGCAGGAACAGGAGGGAGCATGCTTATTATTGGGTCTGCTGCTGGTGTAGTAGCCATGGGAATGGAAAAAATAGATTTCTTTTGGTACTTTAAGAACATAGCTTGGTTGGCCTTAATTGGATTTTTAAGCGGAGGCCTTGCTTTTGTACTGCTCAGAGATTTTGTGTTAAACGCAGCATAATTTTTTTAAATTTTTAGCGTTCTTTTAAAACAGCCTCAAAGGCAAAAGGTGTGATAATTTTATAGCAAACCAAAACAAGTACTTTATATGCAAGAATATATGCCTAATAACGGCCTAGAAACGCTAAGTGCAGACCAGAAAACACTCTCTGTAATAGATCTTATTTTTAATGGAGGCACCGCAAGTGTGGTCATTATGTCTATTCTTTTCTTACTGCTTGGGGTGGCATTATATATCTATTTTGAAAGACTCTTTGCCATTAAAGCGGCTGCCAGGATAGATGCTAATTTTATGAATCAGATTAGAGATTACATAATCAGCGGTAAAATAGAGGCAGCTAAAATGTTATGTGCTCAAACAAACTCTCCGGTGGCCAGACTCACAGAAAAGGGTGTTTCTAGAATTGGAAAGCCCTTAGATGACATTAATACGGCCATAGAAAATGCCGGCACCTTGGAGGTGTATAAATTAGAAAAGAATGTGAGTGTATTAGCAACCGTAGCAGGTGCCGCACCCATGATTGGGTTTTTAGGAACCGTCATAGGAATGATCATTGCTTTTCATGAAATGGCCACCTCTGGAGGTCAGGCAGAAATGGGCGCATTAGCCTCTGGAATATACACCGCTATGACTACTACAGTAGGAGGTCTTGTGGTAGGTATTATTGCTTATATTGGTTATAACCACTTGGTTACTATGACCAATAAGGTTGTGCATAGCATGGAAGCCAATGCGGTAGATTTCTTAGATTTATTAAACGAACCCCTTTAAGCTTTTTTCATGAAGTTAAAAGGAAGAAATAAAGTGAGTTCAGAGTTTAGCATGTCTTCTATGACAGACATTGTATTTCTGTTGTTAATATTCTTTTTACTCACTTCTAACTCACCCAACGCACTAGATCTACTGCTGCCAAAAGCAAAAGGGAAATCTACTAATACCCAGCAATTGGCTGTGAGTATAGATGCATCTCTTTTGTATTATATCAATGATACTCAGGTGGCTAAAGCCGATGTTGAAACGGCGCTTAAATCTGCACTTTCAAACCAACAAAACCCTACTATTATTCTTAGAGCTGCAGAGTCTATTGCCATTAAAGAGGCTGTCTATATTATGGATATAGCCAACAGAAATCAATTTAAGGTGATTCTTGCGGTACGCCCAAATTAATGACGATTTTAAAGACTATACACGAGAAAAAATCACTGGCACTCACTACTTTATTATTAATAGGAGTGTTGGCGCTACTTTTCTTTTTTGGTTTGCGTTATTTAGACCCTCCTATAGAAAACGGTATACTCATTGCTTTTGGTTCTGAAGATCCTGGTAATATTTCATTTGCTCCAGCCCCTCCAAGCCAGGCAGTTCCTCTTATTACAGAAAACATCACAGTAGAAAAAGCAGAAGATTTATTGGTTTCTGAAGCTTCAGAGATAGTGATTCCAAAAGAGACAGCAAAAAAAGAAGTAGAAAAAAAAGTAGTTCCTGAGAAAGAAGTAGCCCCTCAGAAAAAACCCGAGCCACAGAAACAGGAAGTGCCAAAAGAGGCGTCGGACGCCACAAAGGCGGCCCTAGCTAATATATTAGGAGCTAAGGAAGCCACAGGCTCCGGAACTGGCACCCAAGAAGCCCAGGGTAATAGAGGCCTGTCTGACGGCTCTTTATACGCCAATTCATTGTTTGGAAGTGCTCAGGGCAGTGCCAACGGAATTGGCTTTGGATTGGCCGGAAGGTCCTTAGTTGGCAAAGGGTCTGTGACGCCAGATTGCAATGAAGAGGGAAGGGTGGTTGTGGCCATTACTGTAGACAGATCTGGCCAGGTAATTGCAGCAGATGCCGGTGTGAGAGGAACTACAAACAACGCACCCTGCTTATTAACGCCCGCTAAAGCAACTGCTTTTATGTACCGTTGGGCCCCAGATTCTAAGGCACCTGAAAGACAAATAGGCTATGTAGTCATTTACTTTAAACTGGGACAATCATTATGAAGGATTATAAAGAAGCAATAGCATGGCTCTTTAAGCAATTACCATCCTATCAACAAAAAGGAGTAATGGCTTTAAATGCTAAATTAGATGCCATTAGTGCTTTTTGTGATTATTTAGGATCCCCAGAAAAAAAATTTAAAAGCATTCATGTGGGTGGGACTAATGGAAAAGGGTCTTCTTCACATATGTTGGCTTCTATTTTTCATGAAGCTGGCTATAAAGTGGGGCTCTATACCTCTCCACATTTAAAGGATTTTAGGGAGCGTATAAAGATAAATGGCACAGAGATTTCAGAAGAAGCGGTACTTCAGTTTGTGATAGATCACCAAGATTATATGACTACTCACGCCTTGTCTTTTTTTGAAATGACCGTAGGGATGGCCTTTGATTGCTTTTCTAGATCACAGGTAGATATTGCCATTATTGAGGTGGGACTTGGAGGCCGTTTAGACGCAACTAATATTGTGACACCAGAGGTTTCACTAATTACTAATATTGGTTTTGATCACATGGATTTGCTGGGTAACACCCTGGCGCAGATCGCTATCGAAAAAGCGGGAATTATTAAAGACTCAGTGCCCGTAGTAATTAGTGAATGGCACAGAGACACAGAGGCCGTTTTTAAAGCCAAAGCGTCTACCGTGGGTGCTTGTATTTACTTTGCCTCAGACGAAATAGAAAAGGAGTATGCAACAGATTTAAAAGGAATTTATCAGCAAAGAAATATTAAAGGAGTAGTGGGCACTTTAAGACACTTAAATGGTTTTAATATCACTTCTAGTCATATTAAAAAGGGATTAGCCAATGTAGTGGTTAACACCCGTTTACTGGGCAGGTGGCAAACCATTTCACTTGAGCCTACCATTATTGCAGACACTGCGCACAATGAAGCTGGAATAGCTTTAACGGTAAAACAGCTGTCTCAAACCCCACACCAACGCCTTCACATGGTGCTAGGCTTTGTAAAAGACAAGGATTTAAGCATTATTTTACCTCTTTTACCTGTAGAGGCTCTTTATTACATTTCAAGACCTGCTATAGAAAGAGGCATGGACCCAGCTATAGTTATAGAAGCGGCAGAGAAGTATAATCTCTTTTGCAATCAGTACGCCTCTGTTAATGAAGCACTTAAGGCTGCTAAAAAACAAGCAAATAAGGAAGATTTAATCTATGTAGGGGGGAGTACTTTTGTAGTGGCAGAAGTATTGTAAAAAAACCATTCTTTTTTTATTTATTTCTTTTGCCAACTAAAAAACAATCTTATATTTGCACTCGCTTCTACTAAGTAGCATGTAAGGGCCCTTAGCTCAGCTGGTTCAGAGCACCTGCCTTACAAGCAGGGGGTCACTGGTTCGAACCCAGTAGGGCCCACAAAAGTAAAAGAGCTTCAAAGCCTTTTAAAATCAAACCTTCATAGAAATATGAGGGTTTTTTTATGTGCTAATATTACCATTCATTATACACTTAAATATAGCCTATTTTAATGTAAAAAGCAACTTTCTGGCAGTCCTCAGACAGTTAATTTAGTCTTTTACGTAAAATGAATATTCCTTGTAGTATCTACCCATTCTTATGAATTTAACCAAAAACGGATTCGCTTAGGCTGCTCCGTTTTAGTCTTTTCTGACAGTCCATTTTCTAAATAAAAACAGTTTTAGGTGTTTTCAGTTATCATATTAGGTAGGTAACTGAAACTATCTATAAAAGAACTAACCCTGTTATTGTTTACTCCTGTGTTTCAGCTTGGGGAGTAGGTGATTTCAGGGTTTAATTATTTAATATGCTACAAGAATCATTTGAAATTAAAAGTTACTTAAGTGAAAAAGCAGAAATGCTAAATGAATTACTAAACAAAGGAGATAACATACTTTTAGTATCTCCAACTGACTCAGGAAAGACCAGAGCGATTATCAATTACGCAAGACAAAACCCGCAAAGGAGAATTGCTATCCTCTGTCCCACCCAGGCGCTTGTAGACAATTTAAAAGAAGATTGTGATCTGCCAGCTGGCTACGGTAAAGAGTGGTCTAAAACCACTCGCTTTTGTAATTTAATAGTAACAACCTATGATAGCATTCAGTTCTTTGAGAGAAATCGTTTTGATGCTATTTTTATAGATGAAGCACATTATTTAGCACAAGCTGGAATATATAGGGTTAAGGCTTTAGAGTTTATGATGAACTTATATTGTCAAAAAATATTAGTAACAGCTACGCCTAATGTTATAGAGAGATTAGATGGATATAAAAGAATAGAATTCTATAAATACTCAAAGCCTAAAGAGATATCTATTTACAATCAAAATGACAATGAGATTAACATTGCTCATACCTTAATTAAAAATAGAAATCTAAATAACCTTTTAATACTGAGGATAAACAATAAAGATGCATTAGATACCATCCACGAGAGGCATCCTGATTTAGTTGTCTCAAAAATTTACTCTGACAAGGAACAGGTGGTTATTAAGGGGCAAGATGAAGAAGCTTTCAAAAAACTAAAGAAGGGTATGATATCTAAAACTACAGAGGTGGTTTTGGCCACCTCCATTATTGATTGCGGAATAAGCTTAGAAGTTCATAGAGATGTGGACTGCTATGCGATATCTTCTAATGGTGTTATAAACCCAATAGATGCTATTCAATTGTCAGCCAGGGTACGCAGTCATAGTGAGTATAAAATGCATTTAAACATAGTTGGGTCATTTGACTTTTATTCTAAAATAGAGCTTCCTATTAATTCCGTTAAAGGCAAACAACAATTTGAGATTATGGCCAACGAATACAATATGCTTAGCAAGCTTTTTATTTTTGATTATATAGAGCTTTTAGGTGCTTATAATATAACGGTCTGGGAAAAGCAGCCAATGAAAAGATTAGTAAGAATTATATCAAAAAAGAGTAGGAGCTATATATCTATTGCAAAGAATTTTAGTTCCTCAGGAAACTTTGAAGAAGTTGAAGATTTGCTAAAAAACTATAACTATTCGCATTGGTTAGATGTAATTGCAGGAGACGAGAATATAGGTTTTAAAGATGACTCAAAGCACACGAGGGTCTATACTGATTTAATAGAAGCTATTGAATGTGGCATTCCATTTAAATTTTTCGTTAAGGATAAGTATTACAGGGATACTTTTAAGATGCTTAAGTATTGTGTAGACAATTATTGGAGAGAAAACTCTACGGATTTTAAAGCTTTCTTAGGCAACCTAATAAGTGCATATAGGTCAAAAGACGTTAAAACTTCTTTACCTCTTGAATCCTACTCTAACTTGACAGAGCAGGAGAAAAATGCTTCAAAGCAATTAGCAAATCTATTATTTAAAACAAGTAAACCCTGGAAGTCAAATAGTAAAACATTCTCCATAAAACCATATGATAGTGATGTAGAAAACTTCGTTAATTGCCTTGTTTCAGACAGTGGAAAGAAAATAAAGGATTTAATGAATTACAAAATGAAAACGCAATAAACTAATCCTTTATCTATTAAGTGTTTTTAAGTGTTGAAATGGTTGCCTCACTTGTTACTCTCTAAGAGAGATACATCTAAAGCAATCTAAAGACAGGCCCAAAGAAGACTATATATCTACTAAAGCACAAGGGCTAAAACTCCTGTACTTTTTTTATAATACTCTCTTTTGTAGAATTAGTAGATAATTAAAATGCAATGGTCTTTTATAAAAAACAAATAGTCTTATAATAATAGTAGTTTAAGATTGCGAAGGTTCAAGCCGAAGCAATCTGTTATAAAGAAGCAGAATATATTATCGACGTAGTATA
>Ga0209702_10006279_pt1 | contig 15404 bp, 10 predicted proteins | sample FRY01_FD_187210 | JGI IMG/M metagenome (GOLD analysis project Ga0209702, IMG submission 187210) | Freshwater microbial communities from Lake Fryxell liftoff mats and glacier meltwater in Antarctica - FRY-01 (SPAdes) (version 2) | ecosystem: Environmental > Aquatic > Freshwater > Ice > Glacier... | reverse complement strand
CTAGGAGTCTACGTCCCGCGCTTTATGCGCGGGATCCATTCTATTTTGATAAATACTGGATCCCGCGGACAAGCCGCGGGACGTAGGAATAATGCTTAAATTGGCAGTGCCAATGTATTATTGATATATTTTAACGCACACGTGCTCTTGCCCTGTCATTAGACCCATCTATTGCTAATAGAATCCTCGCGTGCGTTAATTTCTTTGCAGATCCCTTGCCTTTGCTAACCAATGAAATTAATTTCACACGTTCTTCATTGGTTAGTTTTGCGATATACTTTGCCATGTGTGTTTCCTTTTTACACGAGTGATGATCGTGCAGGAAGGTAACACACACTTGCATGAAGATGAATTTTTATCCTATTGGTGTGGGTAAAAAAACCGCACACTGAGCTTTTCAAACTTACGAGTCATCAATGGGTGTGCATGAGGGACGTGGCAGTATGAGGCGATGGGATGTTGCAGACATGGTGGGTATTGGTCGCAAACTGTTTGCCAAAATCCATCAACAAAAACACCATGCAAACCATAATCATGATGTTCATCTCATGGCACGAGATCTCGACGGCTGGCTGATGCAAGGCATTGAATCTATGGTCGATGGTAGCTATACACCACGCCATCTCAAGCGTCATTACTTTCCAGATGAAATGGTTGATCAACTGCATTTATCCGACCGTATTTTTCAAAATATTTTGCTCAAACAATTAAAACCAACGTTTAAGCACGTAATGAATCCTCATTGCTACCATTTACACGGACCACATGGCGTTAAATTAGCAACACAACGCATCCAAGAAGTGATGGCCGTGCAGCAACCCCAATATATTATTCGTGCAGATATTAAATCATTTTACAAATCGATTCCGCACCACCACTTGGTTCAGGATATCAAACAGCACTATCATGACGAAAAAGTTCAAAACATGCTCGAGCAAATCATCATCAATCCCATTGAAACGCCACGAGGCTATAAAAACGCCGATTATGGCATTGCGCTGCGTGGGCCGCTTTCGCAGTTTTTCAGTGGTATTTATTTAAAGCCACTGGATGATGCATTTGACACGATGGATGTGCCCTATTTTCGATACCAAGATGACAGTGCGCCACGAGCGCAGATTAAAGTTGCATGAGCAACTGGATTCTGCGGTGCTGCACTAGAGATGAGGGAAGGCCCCTCGAAACCGGCATGCAGGTGCAGGTTTCAAACCACCTTAAGCTGCTGTGATTAAGAGTCATGGTGGTGAGCGTTAAGGAAAAGGCCGAGCTTGACTTGGTCAGGTATGTATTCAGGAGATGAACGCAAGTGAACTGCTATTGAAGTGTCGAAATGGTAGGAACGATGTCAAAACCGGGCACTGTCGTTAACCCGGGATTAGCTCAAGGGAAACCTGTTTACTGCTTGAGTGGCATCCGGCATGAAGGCAGCATGAACTGTTTACAGGCTCTATTGTGGAACGTGGGAACCTGTCGCTTTGATGCCAAGGGAGCAATCCAAGTGGAAGAACCATAAGGATCTGAGTACCGATGCAAAGCACAGGGGCGGAGCAACTCGTAGTAGTGATGAAGAGCCTGTAATGGGCGTGGAGCGAAGGGGTTGCATTGTTCAACTAATATTGATTAAACAACCAGCAATGGAAGGATTTAATGAGTATAGTAAAGTCGTATGAAATCACCAAACAATCTGTTTGGGATGCTTATGAACGGGTAAAGGCCAACGGTGGAGCCGCTGGAGTAGATGGACAAACTATAGCCATGTTTGAAGAGAATCTGAAGGATAATCTTTACAAGATATGGAACAGGATGTCGTCTGGTAGTTATTTACCACCAGCAGTTCGGTTCGTTGAAATTCCGAAGAGTGACGGGAAAACGAGGACGTTGGGTATACCAACGATATCTGATCGTATTGCTCAAATGGTTGCAAAGATGTACTTGGAACCAAAGCTGGAGCCACATTTTCATCCTGATTCCTATGGCTATCGGCCCAAGAAATCAGCGCATGATGCCATTGGGACAGCACGGCAGCGATGCTGGCGTCATAACTGGTGTGTGGATCTGGACATAAAAGGTTTCTTTGACAACCTGGATCATGAGCTTGTTATGCGAGCAGTGCGCAAACACACAGATAGCAAGTGGATTCTTCTGTATGTAGAACGGTGGTTAAAAGCCCCTGGTCAACAAAAAGATGGAACACAAGTAGAGCGAAACAAAGGCACGCCCGCTGGCGGCGTTATAAGTCCGTTACTGGCGAACCTGTTTCTGCACTATGCATTCGATAAATGGATGGAGCGAAATTATCCGCAAAATCCATTCGAAAGATATGCTGATGATGTTATTGCACACTGCCATTCGGAAGAGGAGGCCATCAGCCTAAAGGAAGCGATAGAGCTGCGGCTGCGAGAATGCAAACTGGAACTTCATCCTGAAAAGACACGAATTGTGTATTGCAAGGATGATGACAGACGGGGAACCTATGAACACGAAAAATTCGATTTTCTGGGTTATACATTTAGAGCCAGAAGGTCGAAGAATCGGCATGGGAAATTCTTTGTTAATTTCAGTCCAGCAGTCAGCAATAAAGCCGCAAAAGCTATGCGCCAGAAGATGAGAGGTTGGAGCCTACAATTACGAAGTGACAAGAGCATAGTTGACTTAGGCCATATGTTTCGTTCAACAATAAACGGTTGGATCAATTATTATGGTCGATATTATAAGTCAGCACTTTATCCAATATTTTATCATTTAAACCGCCTGCTAGTCAGGTGGGCGATGAGAAAATATAAGAAGCTGAAGGGGCACCAAAGGAAAGCAACACATTGGTTGGGGCAGGTCGCAAAACGCGAGGTATACCTGTTTCCCCACTGGAAGCACCTTGGTCTTCTTCCACCGACTGGACAATAAGAGCCGGATGAGCGGAGACGTTCAAGTCCGGTTCTGTGAGAGCCTGAGGGTGAGAATCCCTCGGGCTACTCGACTCCTTATTTTCTGTAAATCCAAACGGCAGCTTAATCGTTGCAAACAACGCATGATGGCTGTATTGAAAGAAAGACGCCTTGGTTTATCGCGTAAAAAGACGCGCATAGGCCGCATAGAAACAGGATTTCACTTTTTAGGCATCAACTATCCGGGAACGCAAACCTCGGATAACACCGACGTGACACAGGCAACTGAACGATCCGTGATTCAACCCATCATCGGCCAAAATAAGACCGAATTGACTGGGGGGGGGCAGGTGTATCAACGGATAATCAATTACCTGTGCTGGAACGTATCGTCCCGCATCCAAGGACATTACGAAAAGCACGCGAGCATGTTTTAGCCATGGTCAACCTTGGGGTCTCTCCCCGCAGGATCAGAAGCTACTTGCATCGCTGGGCCACGTGGTGGGTAAGTACCGCACAAAGTTGGCAGTACGACGAATTATTGGCTTGGTTTTTAAACATGTGTTGGGATTTTAAACCCGCGGCTTATGCCGCCGGTTTGCTTCACCACGCCATCATGAAAGCCCGAAGCCAGGATTCGGTGTCGCCATACTCAGGATTTCACGAGACAGCGTGAGATCAGTGGCTCTTACTTCATCAAGGCGGCTAACCGCCGCCAAATCACAGCGGACCAGCTCCACCGGGGCGGGCCCCCACCCGCCTCGCGCCCCGCCCGCATCTCCACCCCGCAATAAACCAAAATCAAAACCAAGGCCCGCGGACGAAGATGTGAGAGGGAACCAAGAAGAAGTGGTAGCGGAAATATAATTATAAAATGAGAGCGCGCGGGGTAAGGTTGGCTCATTAAATTCTGGACATGGGCCAAATGCCCGGTCCGGTCTGCAATATTCGTTGGCAATATGTACGGGAACATCACGCTGGGCTTTACCGACGTTAAGCCAGGCGATGTCGCGGTCATGAGAGTTCCATCTATCATAATTCGTCACGTAGGTATCCAGTGCTGTGATTAACGATTTAAAATCAAATTTTAATTTATTCGCGATGGCGTTGGCGGGTGATGTATAAAAGAACGAGGTCAGCCTGTATTGCTTATGTTGCTCTAATGCTTTTTTAAGCTGCTCATGCTCGGTCGCTGTAAAGGGTAGATTTTGATAATTATCGGCCGTGGCGACTTGTATTCTTTCTACGCTTTGACCCATCATGGTTTGTAATTGACGAAACTCATCGGTACTTAAATCTTTCAACACAAAACTCACGTCATAATGTGGGTTTTTATAGTCAACGCCATGTTGTTGATAGACAAGTCCTAAGCGTTCCATCTCATCAACTTTATCTAATAAGTAGGTTTTGGTCGCATCATCCATGTGGCGCTCTAACATGCGACGCATGTGCGTGTCTTTAGCCCAATAGGCATATTCGTATGCGGTGCATTTAAACGTGCGTCCTGAGTAATCGGTGAAGTTAGCTGGGGTTGTTAGCAAGGTTTGTTTATCATCATATGCTTGTAAGATAGCCTCTGCATCGTCTTGCTTGCCCTTGGCTACATCATCCGGGAACTGGCGCATTTGGAAGGCCGGTAAGGCGCGACAGGCGTCGGCAACTTCTTTAGGCAGTTTATCCAATTGGATATCGCTGATTTTATCCATGAGTGCTTCGGGTGCGATATCGACCGTAACCACCGCTTCATCTTGAGGCCTCATGACATTGGGGTGCGTGGCCGCCTCCGCACGAATCTCATCAAAGTATGCGTGGTTTTGTCCTGTGGTAGGCGCGATATTCGCGAAGTCTGTACAAATCAGACCTTTTTGTGTGAAGAATAGCGCGTGCTCATCACGGGCTTCCGTATCCAGTATCATGAAATCATCCATGTGTGGATTTTCTTTGGTGGCCGTCACGGTGCGATAGGTGATTTCGAATTTAGTTTGAATCGTATGTTTATCAGCCGAGCTTAAATCACGTGATAATTCAAATGCTTTTTTGTGTTCGTTCACAAACATGATGATGCAATCTTCTACGTCATTGCCGTTGGTTAAAGCATTTGATATACGCGTGACGAGTGCCTGACTTAACGCGGCGTTATTATCTAGAATTTCTCCGAAGTTTTTGTTGCTGACACTTTGTGCGCGACAATGAATATTTAAAACGGCCAAGTAAAATTGCGTCATCATCGACAAGCGTTCGGCTTGTTCGGCTGGTGTCGTATACGTTCCATGATAAAACGGTGAGCCTGTATATAAGCTCGATAAGTTGGGTGCACACGTTCCTAACAGGGCCTCGATATATTCTTCTGATGCTGCATCATCACCAAAACCCATTAATTCATCGATATGCGCCTTCGTGACCGTTTGATTTTCGCTTGCTCTGCCAGGTATGCGTTTGATGTAATTTTGAAAATCTACGGGTGTATCAAACAGGCCTTGGCATTGCTCGGTCAATACACGTTGGATATCTTCAAAACTTGCATCCTGAGGTAGGGTGTTTAAAGCCGAGGTAATAAGCTGTGTGCGTGGGTCGGGTTTTCCCAGCGTTTGGTACGGAAATATATCATGCATTTTGTTATACAAAGGTGATAAGGGCGTGCCTAAATAATCATTGCCTCGCTTGATGGTAAACACCGGATTCACCACATTGCCGTAATTGTCTTGTTCGCGTGGTCGTAATTGAATGCTGTATAAATTGGAGGGTTTGGAAAGAAAAGTATTTACAGTAGCTTGATAACTCCCTCTCATGCCAATAACTGCTTCAAGGTAGGTGCTGATTTGAGCCAGGCGTTCTTCTTTCATAGCCCGTCTTGCATCGCCTGCGTCTAGTAATGAGATATGAAACTCAAGTACGCTTTTATAGGATTCCAATTCGCTGAAGCCGCCACCTCCAAAAAATGCGTTTAACTCCGTCGTTGAGCGACACGTGTTGTCGGTGCTAATATCCTGACCCCCAACAAACGGCACAAGTAGGTGCACGCGATTGGTCGCGGGGTTAACGTGGATGTAGCGCGTTGAGGTGGGTTCAATTAATGGAATAATCATAAGGCTTGCCTCATATGTTAAGTAAGTTCACTTAATGATAACTATAGGTCATGTATGATGAAAAAATAGCATCAAATGCGTTTTGCATATAAATTTAAACCCATGGCATGTTAAAGAACCGCGTTGCGCTCAGTCACAATCTTCGGTTCTAGATGGAAGACCGTCATTGGCCAGAATTAATGGAATGGCGTACTAGTACGCCATTCCATTAATTCTGGCCAATGGGGGTAATGACTGGATAAAGCCTTTTGAGCTTTATTCGCGCATCATCGGTTGTAAACTGCCAATCAACTGCAGAATTTCTTTCATTTCGTTCCTTACACCAAGCGTTCGTTTCACGAATAAATGTCTCTTGATCTGGAATTCTACGATTCAGGCATTGGCGGCCTAAGTGACTCAACTCAATCTCAGCAACATTTAACCAGCTCCCATGCTTTGGGGTGTGATGAATTTCTAATTTATCAAGAATTCTTTTTGCTTCTGATGGTGCAAATTTTTCATATAATGACGAGCCATTGTGTGTATTGAGATTATCCATCACCAGTACTATTTTATCGGCAGCCGGGTAATGTTCATCAACTATTTCCTTTATGAATTCTGCCCAATCTGTTTTTTTTCGTTGGTCTGTGATTTTAATTTGTCTTTTTCCTGCGAGGGGCTCACAGGCTAAGAATATATTGTTTGTACCATTGCGCTCGTACTCTGTATCATATTTTTCAACTTGCCCAGGTTCTGCCGGAATGGGCAAACGAGTCTCTTTTGTTAATTGTTTGCTCGATTCATCCATACAAACAACAGGGCGTTTTTCATCATAGGGACGCTTATAAACATCCAGTACATCTTCCATTTTGCAAACAAATTCTGCATTTGCTGCAGGAATACACCATTCTTTTTTTTGCCAGGGCTTCAATTCGTTTCTTTTCAATACCCGACCAACTGTTTGCGGTGAAATGCTGTCGATTATATCTAATGATACTAATTTGTCTGCCAATAATTCCAGCGTCCAGCGACATCTACCTTCGGGTGCGGCTGAACAACATAAAGCAATTAAGCGAGCTTCTTCATCACCCTGAACCTTATGTGGCCTTACTGCCGAATGAGGCTTTCTTTCCAACGCATTATAAAGCCCATTATCAACACATTCCGTGCGTATTCTGCGTACAGTCCTCTCGCTGACATGCAGTGATTCCGCAACAGATACATCCGTTCGTTGTTTATCAGTAGACTCATCTATAGCCAATAAAATCCTCGCATGCGTTATTTTTTTTGCAGATGCCTTGCCTTTGCTAACCAATGAAATTAAATTTACACGTTCTTCATTGGTGAGTTTTACGATATACTTTTCCATGTGTGTTTCCTTATTACACGAGTGATAATCGAGCGATAAGTTAACACACACCTACATGAGTACAAATTTTTTACCCTATTAATCATGGACTAAATATAAGCATCATTGGCCAGAATTAATGGAATGGCGTACTAGCTTTAGCTTAAGCCCTATAACCATACCTAGACAAAACATGACTCCATGATCTTTTTCGCCTATGTAAGGTGATAACTTCAATTTCTGAAAAATAAAAGCAGGATCGACTATAGTAATTTTTTTTCCATTGAATGGATCCGCTTGTTTGCAGATATATTCCCATGCTTTCGATTCATTTTTGTGATTTACAGTTTTCTTAATTTGTTTCAAAAATATTTTTTTATTTTGATCCGTTTCATTACCCAAAACAACAAATATTTTATTTAGAAGATCTAGGGTATTCGTCAAGCTTTGGGGGGTATTTAACACAAATTCTTTCATGAGCAAGTTCAATTTAATCCATAATGTATTTATTATACCATAAAAGCCATATGTAAGGCATATTAGATTTCTAAATCTAAAGTCTTTTGCTTGGTTAATGAAGGCGTTATTTTTTCTATATTGACTGATCTTATCTCCTGACTTTCTCGTGATAGTTGGTTAAATGCCCGTGTTAGTGCCTTCTCTTCGTTATGCACATCTCGTGTTAACTTAACACTCAAAGTACTTACATTAAAATTGTCTTTAATTAAACCAAGTTGTTGCTTGACTCGATCTAACCCTTCTATCTTGTGAACATCATTCCAGTCTGTTTTTTCTTTCCCATCAATGGGTTTCGGAATAATTATTGTTGATATAACACCCTCTTTTTTCAATGCCTCTTGCGCATCATTTGTTATATTGGTCGTGTTGTTTTTTGATAGCGAATCATTATCACCAGCTATAATAACTTCCGTAGGGAAATGATTTTTAATGATACGGCTTAAGTTCTTTAAATTTGATAGTCCAAAGGAAACAAGCACGGTTGCTTTGGGGTTTGCCATGGCGAGTGTGGCTGCTGTTTCTGGACCTTCTGCCAGATAAAGTGTCCCTAGTTTTTCACCTTTTTGAATGATGCCAGCACTTGACTCAATCTTTCCTTTTGATAACTTAGCGGTACTCATGAAGGTGTTTTTTCCCGCTGTTTTTTCATCAAGATAGACGCGTTGTACACCGGTAACTTCTCCTTTTTCATTCTTTGCAGCAATCAAAAGCGCAGGTATTTTGTTGGTTTTTTCATAAAGATCATCGTTGTCATCAGTAGCCTTCCAAGTAGCGCCTTTTGGCCAAAATAAAACGTTTAACCGTGCTGGATGTTCAATGTTTCGGTGCTCCTTTAGGTAGCGTTCAGCCAGCGTTCCTTTGATAGGTATTCCACCTTTTAGGATGCTTCTTGCTGAGATGATTTTGTTCTTTTCTTCTTTCTTGTTATTGCTTTCTTGCACCTGTCTTTTCTTTGGTATAGAGGTGAAGGTGTTTGTTCCTGAAATGCCTGCAATAGCCGCCCCTTCTTTTAATGCCTCCTGAAGCGACATGTTCCTTTCACGCATGATGGCCTGTATAGGGCTGCCACCCTCACCTTCTGAGAAGTTGTACCAAAACCCAGCTTTACTGCCTTTTAAGCTTACGACAAGACCGCCCTCATAACGCATTTCTCTTGACGTAACTTTCTTGGGTTCACCAAAGATTGATCGATACGATTCCGTTGGATTATCAAGTAACGCATGTGTAATCACAGATGCATCTAAAAATGTTTTTTGAGATTGATCATGGCTCTTGAAGGAAGTGCGGCCTTGCTTACTGTTTTGAGGTAGTTCGAGATCAAACTTGCTGAGCACGGATTTTTGTTGCTCTGTTAAATCGAAGGGTGATTTTTTTAGATCATTGATGGCTTCTTGATAGAGCTCGCGGTTAAACGATATACATTTTAAGTCGTGATTAAATTTATTCCACGATTGGCGCCATGCTTGTGCCTCGGGTTTCTTCATTTCAGGCATACGAGCAGATAGCTGGTTTAGCAACGTTTCTTTTGTTTGATTCAAAACAAAGGCCGTATTCAATTTATCCTCATGCTGCCTTGCATGCATATTCATTTTTGATGAATCTAATTTTTCTTGAACTAGCATGGGCTGGAGCCCATGAACGCCCTCGAGAAAACAAGCCAGTTTATTTCGGCTCGCGGTCAGCTGCTTCGCAATCATTAATTTTTCTTTGCTTGGTCTTATGCCCTCTTCTTTGTCTGAGAAAACACTTTTCCATGCCGTCGAAGTTTTGCTGCATTTCATCCTGTAATCGACAACTTTCCAGTAATCTTCTTTCTGAGCATCACTTAATCCTTCCGCAAAAGCCTTTCTAGCCTCAATCCGAACAAATGCATTTAATGCCTTGGTGTTAACATTAAGTGACTTAATGAATGGGTAGTGACCCTTGATGTCACCAGCTATCGTCACTGCATCTGCTTTTTTTTGTTCGAAATTTGAGTTGTTTTGCTTGAAGGCTAAAACGGTCTCTCTTTTTCCATGCAATGTATCTTGTTGCTCAAGCTTTGCTTTATCCAACTTAAAAAAGGTAATGATTTTTTCAAAAGCTCGGTTGTTGGCGGCCTCTGAAGCGATTTCGTTTCTAAGGCTTGATAATGCAGTGCGTTTTTTCTCAAATGATTGCGGTACCTCAAATCCTTTTTCTGCCAGATACAGGGCCTCTACCGTTTGTATGGCCAATTCACGATTAAATGTTTTGTAAGATCTCATCAGATGAAATAAGGGTGCTTCACGTTCTGTTAAACCGCTGATGAAAGTTTTCTCCTCACCAACACGTGCGTGCTCATTAATATCACGCCAAAGTAAGTTGAGATCTTTGTTTTCTGCTTGGCTCATCTGAATCAAGTAAGGGTGGGCTGCTTTCGATTGATTTTTTAATAAGACAGCCAGTTGCTCTTTTTTATCGGTATCTTTTTCATTAAAAAAAGAACTTATTTTTAATGAGAATGCGTGTTTTTCAGCATGTACACTTAAGTTTTCGAGGCGCTTGACTGCACGCTCCTCACCTTTTTCAATGCGGTACTGAGATACGCCCAATCGATTAAGCTTACCAATAGAAAAATGCTTCAGATAAGGTTTGTACGCTTCGATGTGTTCGGATATTTGATGCGCCAACGTATTTCGCTTAACCCCCTCGCTGAACGCAAGTGATTTCTGAAGTGTTGAGTGATTCCCATCATGAACGGATTTCCATGTTTTTTGAGTTTGATGGCATGACTCCAGGTAGCGCTTAACAACCAAGACTTTATCACGCTCGTCATCAGTCAATGTTTTTAATAGCTTCACGGTATCAAACTTCAACGCATCATTTCGTAGCATCGTTTCAGACGCATCGAGGTGATGCCGAGCTATTTTCTTTGTGGTGTCGTCTTGCACGACATGATAAGCAAGATAGGATGATAGCGCTGTTTTTTCTTGCTCTTTGGTGTCACTGTATTCCTGAACAAAGGTTTGTTTTTTTAAGATATCTTGCTCACGCTGTCGTTGTTTATCCATCACATCCGTCACAGGAATGGCATGGGGGTTACCCTCAAAGCGCGCCACATGCTTCTCCACCGTATCGCTTGAGATATAATCTAAGGCTGTTTTCTTCGTGTCATCATTCATTTCAAGCGCCTTAAGTAGGCGAGTTTTGTCATCCGTAAAAAGGGTCATGCTGGAAATGGCACGAGATATTTGGACGTAATAATTTCGAAGTGTTGCTGAAAATTTGCTGTATGACTCAATCAAGCCTAAAGCATATTCTTTATCCTTTCCTTGCACCTTCATGTTCGTTAATACATAACCATGGTCAAGGTGTTTTAATTCATTGGCGTCTAATGGAAAGGTTTTTTCACCGCCGTCTTTTTCAAAACACAGGGTCAGTTCGTTTTCATGAATTGATTTAATGGAGGCTAAGGAAGCATTAACCAGGCCTGATTTATTATTGTTGCGCGTCACAAGCACTTTGTCATGGGCGCAAAGCTCTAAGCTTGTTTTTTCATAAAACTCAATCGGTCGGTTTAATCCAGCGCGTGTCTGTTTGTACTTGGGTAAGTCTTCAAGATGTAGCAAAACTGTTTTGCCTTCACTTTGCACAAGAGGAATTGTTTTTTTTCTTTGGTGCTTTTCAGTAAGATCACCAATCGTTAAATAATCGCCTGGCTTAATGTGACTCTTAGGAACATGGATATTAAAACGCAACACATCACCGGATTGATAGTATTGAGCATGATGAAGTTGAATTTCTTCCATCTCTTTTGACTTTAACGTGTCTAGAACGATTTCTTGACCGACCAACCCCCCTTCTTTTTTTAACCCATCTCGCATGATGCTCGTGATGTCGTGACGATTGGCATGTGTTGGAGCAAAAACCAACGTTCTTTCACGGACAGAATGTGAAAGTGAAAGCCATCGGTTTGCGAGTGCTTCTATGCGTTCGTCGTGTGTTTTAAATTCACGGATTTCATCCAGTTTGTTAACAGACTCGTATAATTCACGATTGATGGCGGAGGTAACCGCGCCCTTCATTTGCTCATTGCCATAACGGGTAAGATCCGTCATCCGCGTTGTTTGTATCCCATATTCCTGAGACTGCCCAAATATTCTTCCGCATTTGACGCTAGCGAGTTGGTCATCATCACCGATAAGAAATAATCGCGCTCCTTTTTTTTCAATTAATTTAACGAGCTCATGACCTTGGATGGTCGATAGCATGGAGGCTTCATCGAGCATGAAAATGGTTTTTTGTAAGGAGTTATCTGCGGCACGAGTCAGTGCGTGGTGAGCTGATGGAAAAACTTTTGAACATATACCGGCTTTATCCGTAAGCTCATTGACGGCGGAGCTTGTGACGGCTATTCCTCTCACTTCAAACCCTTTCTCAGCAGCTAATTGTACCGTTGTTTTGAGCATGGTGGTTTTACCACTACCCGCGTACCCCTGGACCGCATTAAAGCGATCGGTTGTTGTGAAAACATGGAGTAAAGCATTCTTTTGTGAAGGAGTCATAGAAAATCCTGAATCCTCCTCATGTTGTTTACTATGCTTCATCACAGCATGAAGATTTGCGATGGGTTGTATCATTCCCTTATTTGCATCAATGCGCGATAACGTCTCTGTTTCCATGGTCAGTGCCCACGGTGTTGTTAGCATCGGGCGGTTTGTAACAGGATCGCTGGCTTGATACATCGCGTGGTCTTTAATGGATAGCTCAATGCTTCGCTCGATAGCTTCTATGGAAACGATCGTTTTACCCGCCAAGGTATGTTTAAGTGCCGCTTCTTTTAGTTCGCGCTTTTCAAACACACTGGTTTTTTGAGATATCGTTTCTATTGCCACGGACACGGCTTCTTTTGCTTTTAAGGCAACTAAATCATCTTTTTCAAAAAAACGGTCAAACACTTTTTCTTTCAGAGACCCGAAAAAACCAGGGGCTGTATCTTTTTGATAAGCGTCTTTGTGGTTTTTTAAAAATGTCTCTGCATTAAACCCAAGGCCTTCAGCTCGTTTTTCCCAGTCGGCGCGCAAGACAGTAATATCATGCTCTTCTTTGACATTTCTGGTTAGAAGAGTTGCTTGACTTGCACGCCGTGCTCCCTCCCAACCTTTTTCTTTCATCTTGGCCTCAATATCAGCACGTCGCGAAGAAAATTCCTTCATCACATCTTCAGGCATGCCATCGATCTCAAACATGCCTTTGCCAACATCGCGTAGCTTATAGCCCTCGCCTTTTAATAAGTTGGCATATTCGGTTCGATACAGTAATCCGGCGTAGGTTACGTGCTGTTGCAATTGCTCAACTACACCCGCATTGCCATGGATGTCGCTTGCCAGTGACCGTGCTTTGCCATCTTTATCGGTGAACGTGATATTCATGGTGACGCCATGCGTATGTAACGCAGGATCGTTAGCGCGTGATGAAGGCTGCCTAAATGCAGCAACTACAAGACTGCCTGTGTCAACGTAATGCACTTTGCCATCGATGACCACACGTGCCTGGCCAAACTCTTTTTCAATCAGTCCAATCGCTTTTTCAACCGCTTGATCGTGAAGTACTTCAAGCTTTGGATCTGCCTGCAACCCAACAAGAATAGAAACACTTTTAGGAGCCGAGAACGTCATATCAAAACCTGGGCGATGTTCTCCTTTCTTATTTTGAAGCACGGTCCCATCCGGAAGCCTCCCTTCTAGGAGGGCCAACATTTGGTCCTTCTCAACCATGCCCGTCAACCCCAAGCGTTCACTCCCCTTGCCCAGCCATCGCATGGCCATGGCATCTCCTGCGTAATAATTGTATGCCGCTGCATAATAATCCGCAGCACCTTGTGCTGATTTAAGGGGTTGAACACTTAACATAAAAGCTCCTCTTACGCAGAAAATATAGGGTTAAGACGTAACCAGTCGATTATTTGATTCATCACAGAAGCTATTTCTGCATTGAGGTTGTTTTCTAATTCAGCTTGATAGGCGTTAAAACTAATAAGTTCGCCTAAACGCCCCATGTGCTGATGCGTACGTGATTTTCTTTCAAGATAATCGGGCTCTATAGAACCATTCACTTCTAAAACGAGGGTTCTACTGCCTTTCTTAATCAGAAAATCGGGCAATACAAAGGAGCTTTCTTCGCCATTGGTGTAAGGGATCTCAATATCAAATAAGGGCTTGATGATTTTAAAAGGGCATCCTTGCTTCTTGGCGGTAAAATACAGGCGGTACAAATGACGCATCACTTCACGCTCATGAAAACTATCGACGGGGAAATAAGACACGGAAGAATACGTTGGCGTGACATAAGCTTTGATGGGCTGATAAAACCAGGGTGATTCAGCGGTGGTCCCGATTAATACCAATGCCATATAAGGTGATGTTCGTTCTGAAAATCGTCCCGATGATTGATAAATGCGTGTTGCTACCTTGATGGGCTTTACCGTTTTATCAGGGAAAATAACGTGAATGCACGCATCGTTGAAATCTTTAATGCGTAATAGAGCTAAACAGTGTTTTTCGCTCCCTTTCTTCCAGGCGTTGTCTTCTTTCAAGAGGATTGAGCGATATTTGAGACGGTTAGGATTAATTTCTAAATAATTATCGAGAGAAATACCGTTCACGATTTCTAAAGACTTCGTGGCTTTAATTATGGCGTCGTGGAGCTTTAACGTATTTTCTGGGCTGACAACATTCAGCTCCGCCGCTTCCAAAATATTAAATAAAGCTCGCGCTAATTTGGTTTTTCTTGCACCCGTATCCCGTGTTTGTTCTGATGGATTATCAGAAGGCTTTAATAACCCATTGATTTTTTTTCCAAGGAGGTTAAACGCTTCATCCCCTTTGGTTATGGGCCTTCTGGACGCAGACGCCCTATCATTGTTGTCGTAGATGCGTGCTTTAAACAAGCATGATTCGGCATGCTCTTTCCGTGACGTAATGCGATGTATATATAGGTTTTTTTCGGATGAGGAATTAATGCGAAACACAGGCTTGATTACCTCATCAAGACAATCACACTGAATCCATAAATCGCGGTTATAAATAGAATGACAGAGTGTGAGCAGTTCCTTTTTTTTATCATTGTCCATTAAATCATCAAGCACGAAGAAAGAAGCAAGCAGACTCTTTTCATACGGCGTTAAAACACCCCGAATTTTAAGTTTGGTACCTTCCTCTTTAGCAGGATATTTTTCAATCAATGTTAACGCCATGGTTAGTCCTTGAGTTAAACTTCAAATTCCAAATCACTGATTTTTTGTGTAACCTTTTTTATGCTTGATGTTGATTCTGATTCGGTGTCTTCGGTGCCAGTATCTTCAGGCAACACAGGTTCATTTTGTTCATGTGTCAACATCTTACGTTTTACAAACCCTTCTGAAATGACGTTACGTTTCTCATACGCCAACTCAAGCTTGGTGATGGGGTAATCACCTGGAAGACGCAAGTAGCACGTGAGCTCTTTCATGTTCATGATTTCGGGGTAGGTGACGAGGGCTCGTGTCATTCTATTTTTCCCTAGCGATATACCGTCACGGATGCTGTTCGCGCCGTACGAGTAGTTTTCACGTGTGTCATCGATTTCTTC
>Ga0209702_10006276_pt1 | contig 15410 bp, 10 predicted proteins | sample FRY01_FD_187210 | JGI IMG/M metagenome (GOLD analysis project Ga0209702, IMG submission 187210) | Freshwater microbial communities from Lake Fryxell liftoff mats and glacier meltwater in Antarctica - FRY-01 (SPAdes) (version 2) | ecosystem: Environmental > Aquatic > Freshwater > Ice > Glacier... | reverse complement strand
ACTTTTGCTCATGTTAATTTTGTTGCTTAAGAACTACAAAATTACAAAAATAAAAAGTAGCCTTATTTAGGCTACTTTTTTATCGGACAACAATGTTTTAATAACATATAATTTAGATTTTTTTATTTTAAAGGAATATTAGCGTTGTCTTGCATTTTTTGTTTATTAGAGCTAAAAACATAAATAATAACGCCTAGGAACACCATAGAAAACAACACGAGTGAGATAATAGGGAAAATGTTTACATTTTCAATATTTGTGATATAATTTTTAAATTTCATTTGTTTAAATTTTTAACTATTTTTTACTTTTAATATCGGTGCCCATTCTTTGTAAATAAGCAATAAGGGCAATTATTTCTTTTTTGCTATTTGCGTTTATTTTATCTGACTTTAAGCTATTCGTAATTTCATTTGCTTGTTTTTCTAATTCTTGATTGGCTATTTTATCAAACCCTTCTGGATAAGGAACCCCTAGCGTTTGCATTGCTCTTATTTTTGTTTCAGTTGTTGAAATATCTAAATCATCTTCAAGCAACCAAGGATAGGCGGGCATTATACTTCCCTGACTAATTATCGTAGGTTCGTCCATGTGATTATAATGCCAACTGTTAGGATATTTGCCTCCAATTCTTGCCAAATCTGGCCCAGTTCTTTTGCTTCCCCATTGGAAAGGATGGTCATATACAAATTCTCCTGCTTTAGAATATTCTCCATAGCGCGCCTCTTCGTCTCTGAAAGGGCGAATCATTTGCGAATGGCAAGTGTAGCAACCTTCTCTAACATAAATATCTCTGCCTTGGAGTTCTAAAGGCGTGTATGGTTTTACACTTGCAATTGTTGGCACATTGCTATCTATTAAGAATGTAGGAATAATTTCTATTGCGCCTCCAATTGACACGACAATTAAACTTAAAACCAACATTTGAACTGGTTTTCTTTCTATCCAACTGTGCCAATGTGCAGTTGATGTTTCTGGCATCGGCTGATCTTTCAATGCTAGGCCTTCTGCCGCTTCATTGTTTACAAAAGCGCCTTTTTTCATTGTTTTTATTAAGTTATATGCCGCTAAGAAAATCCCTATAAAATACAAGGTTCCACCTATTGCTCTTGCTAAATACATTGGCACAACATGGGTCACTGTTTCTAAAAAACTATATTGTAATTGGCCACTTGCTGTAAAAGTTTTCCACATGATGCTTTGAGAAAATGCAGCCCAATATAAAGGAATTGCATATAACAAAATGCCTATTGTGCCCAATAAAAAGTGAGAATTTGCTAGTTTTTTAGAATGTAATTCTGTGTTCCACATTCTTGGTACTAAATAATAAAGCATTGCAAAAATTATGAATCCATTCCAACCCAAAGCGCCAATATGAACATGCCCAATTGTCCAATCCGTGTAATGACTAATGGCATTTACATTTTTTAGTGACATCATCGGCCCCTCGAAAGTGGACATACCATAACAAGTTAATGCCACTACCCACATTTTTAAAATGGGTTCGTCTCTCACTCTATCCCACGCACCTCTAATTGTATATAGTCCATTTAACATTCCGCCCCAACTTGGCAAAATTAGCATCATGCTAAACACAGTTCCTAAAACTTGTGCCCATTCTGGCAAAGCGGTATAAAGCAAATGGTGTGGCCCTGCCCAAATATATAAAAATATTAATGCCCAAAAGTGAATAATACTCCAACGGTAAGAATAAATTGGTCTATTGGCTGCTTTTGGAACAAAATAATACATGAGTCCCAAAAACGGTGTTGTTAGGAAAAAGGCAACCGCATTGTGACCATACCACCACTGAACCAAAGCATCTTGAACACCCGCAAAAAGGGTATAACTTTTGGTTAAAGAAACTGGAATTGACAATGAGTTTACAATGTGCAACAAGGCCACTGTTACCCAAGTGCCAATAAAAAACCACATGGCAACATAAAGGTGGCGCTCTCTTCTTTTCAGAATTGTTCCAAACATATTAATACCATAAACGACCCAAATCAAGGTAATTAAAATATCAATTGGCCATTCAAGTTCTGCATATTCTTTGCCTGTTGTGTAACCCATAAACAAGGATATTGCACCTATTAAAATAATCAACTGCCATCCCCATAAATGAATTTTACTTAAGGTATCGTTAAATGCTCTTGCTTTTAAAACCCTTTGCATAATAAAATACGACCCTGCAAAAATTGCGTTCCCAACAAATGCAAAAATAACTGCATTCGTGTGAATGGGTCTTAATCTACCAAAAGTTGTGTAAGGAATTCCTAAATTCAGTTCCGGAAAAACCAATTCAAATGCGATGATAACACCTATCAGCATTCCAATAACGCCCCAAAACATTGTGGCAATTCCAAATTGTTTAACAATATTGTTGTCGTAATAAAATTTTTCTACTTGCATTCTATATATTTATTTATTTTTTGTATTTATCTTTAATATCATTGTCGTCAAAAAGGATTCTATTGGCAGGAGAGAAATCATCGTCAAACTGACCGCTTTTTACACTCCATAAGTATGCCAACAAAAAAATTATGGCAACCAATAAACTAAGCGAAAGAAGCACTATAATTACAATCATATTTCTTTTTTAAATATAGTTCAAAATTATTGTTGTTTTTTTAACATAAAAATGTGTTCTATCAGATTAAAACATGATTTTTGTCATTAAAATATTTTCTTTCTATTAGTTTAACGCCTACAAAAGAAATGTGAATTATACTTAATGAAGACGCAGACATAATAATTGCAGCAATCATCGGTTCTAAATTTGCTGTTACAGAAAACACAATTCCTAACAAATTATACAAAATTGAATATGCAAATGTTACTAAAATTAACTTTCTAGACGCTTTTGAAGCTAAAATAAATTGATTAAGCAATTTTAACTTATTGGAATTTAACAAAGTATCACACGCAGGCGAAAAAGAGAACACATTTTCTACAACTGAAATTCCAATATCACTTTGTTGCAAAGCCCCGGCATCATTAAGACCATCGCCAATCATCAACACTTGTTGGTCTTTGTTTTGCAATTTTTTTATGTAATCAAGTTTTTGTTGCGGACTTTGATTAAAAAGTAGAATTGACTCTTTAGGAAAAATTTCAGACATTTGATTTCGTGAATTATCATTATCACCACTTAATAAACTAATTTTATAATTGACTAACGAATGAATTAAATTCTCAAAATTTGCTTTAAGTTTGTTTTTTATACAATATTTACCAAAAACAACATTGTCTATCCCAATATAAACTTCACTAAAATTTATGTTTTCAGATTTTTCTAACCCAAAAAAACTTGCGCTTCCTATTTTGATATAAGTATCATTTACCCAAGCTTCAATTCCTTTTCCTTCAATGGTTTTTATATTTGAAACCATAATAGACTTATAGTTTTTATATTGCTTAGCTATTGCAACACTCAACGGATGAATGGATTGATCCATTACAGAAAGCACCAAGGCATTCTGTATTTCATTAAATTTTGTTCCTTCATACACAATATCAAAATGATTGGGTTCTGTTATTGTGCCTGTTTTATCAAAAACAATGTGGTTTATTTTAGTGAATTTATTTAAAACCTCTGCATTTTTAACAAACATCCCATGCTTAGAAAATAAATCTAAAACGAAAGCGTTTGTGTAGGAGGCAGATAGAAGCAAAACACAAGGGCAGGCAATGATTAAGATAGAAGAAACCACTTTCCAAGACAGACGAGCATCAAAAATTTGCCAATAGACAAATGCCACTGATGCAATTAAAAGCACAATGATTGAAAAATATTTTGAAATATTATCTATAACAACCGCCTTATTTCTTTTAGTTTCTTTGAACGCAATGTTTTCCCAAAGCTTAATAAATCCACTTTGCGAAAAAGGCATGCTTGCAATTATTTCAATATTGGTTGCCAAAACCTTTCCTCCTGCATAAACAAGTTCTCCAATTTTTACGGGTGTTGCAACACTTTCGCCCGTTACAAAACTATAATCTATGGTTGCATTTCCTTTGCTTAAAATACCATCTACGGGAATTAATTCATGATGATGAATAAATAAAACATCGTCTTTTTTAAGCTCTTGAATTTTTGTTGCTATTTTGTTGCCGCTATTTACAACTGAAACGGCAATTGGAAAATAAGATTGATAATCTCTGTTAAATTGAATAGATTTCGATGTTTTGGATTGCAAAATTCTTCCAACTAACATAAAGAAAACAATGCCGCTCATGCTGTCAAAATAACCTGAACCTGTATTAGAAACCACCTCATAAATACTTCTTACAAATGTGATTAAAACCGCCAAAGCTATTGGGGCATCTATGTTCAAGTATTTTTGTTTTAGACCTTTATAGGCTGTTATAAAAAACTCGGAAGAGCCATAAAAAAAGACAGGCAATGCAAGAAAAAGGTTCATATACCTAAAAAAAATTGTTAAAACAGCATCGTCCGTTAGTTTCAATCCCAAATACTCGGGAAAGCTGATTAACATAATATTTAAAAAACAAAACCCAACTAACCCAAGTTTCAGAATATTGCTTTTATCCGTTTTCACATTGGTTTTATTGCCACTATTCATTGAAATATATGGTTCATAGCCAATAATAGACAATAAATCGGCAAGCTGCCTTAATGTAATTTCATTGTGATTAAAAGCAATAGAAACCTCTTTTTTCGTAAAATTAACTTGAGAAAAAATGACCCCTTTGTTAATTTTTTTTAAATTTTCTAGCAACCAAAGACAAGAACTACAATGAATTTGGGGCAAATAAAATGTAACCTTTGTTAGTTCATTGTTTTTAAAAGAGATGAGAGAAGCTGCCACTGATTGTTCATCAAGAAACAAAAATTTTTCGGATGAATTTGCTTTTTTTTGTGAACCAGGCATTTCGTTTAGACAATAGTATTCATCTAAATTATATTGATGCAACAATGCATAAACCCTTTGACAACCATTGCAACAAAACAATTTATCGTTGAATAACACCTTTTCATTTGCGGTGCACAATTCGCCACAATGAAAACAAACGCTTTTTTGTTCGATATCTAAATTTAATTTCTCCATTAAATTAACAATTTATAATATTTTCGATATAAAGAATCTTCTTTAATGGCTTGCAATTTTGTAATATTATGCTCAAAAACTTCAATTTTATTTAAAATATTATCATAATTACCTGACAATAATTCTTTTGTAGAAGTTAAGCTTGCTTTAAGCTCGGAAAGTAAATCCACGAGGCTTTTATAATTAGGCTGAATGAAATTAAATGCATGGTCAGACTCTGACTTTTTATTTTCTTTCTTCAGAAAAACAAGATATGGAAATAAAAAAAACTTTTCCTTTCGATATATTTCATCCCATTCAAACACTATTTTTTGGAAAATACATTTAGTGATTGCCGCAAAGGGTTCGTTATATATTGGGCTCAATTCCTCTCTGATTTTTGTTAAAAGATTAAAATATTCAGGATAAATATCAGAAAATAATTTAGAAATGAATGTTTCTTCATCCAGCCAAATTAAATCCTCATAAATGTTTTTTTTCTGCATCTTTTCTTTTTTGAAATAAAAGAGATGCAAAAATGTGCCTTTAAAACAATTTTAAAAATGACAAGAAAAAGGAATGAATATGATTTTTATCATAGTTTAGTCCTCTAAATTGGCAATTTTTAACAATTTGGGGAAATCTACAATAGAAATCTTTTTCCCTTTTAACAGAATAACATTCTCTTTATTTAATTCGGACAAGAGGCGAATGGCCGTTTCTGTTGCTGTGCCAACTATGTTGGCTATATCTTCTCTAGAAAACAAAGCATTTATAGTTTTGCCATCTTCTTCAAATCCATAAGTTTCTTTTATAAACAATAACGATTCTGCTAAGCGTTCTCTAACAGGTTTTTGCGCTAAGTGTGTAATTTGAACTTCGGCTTTTCTTAAGTCATCGGACAATAGTTTTAGCATTTCCATGGTTAGGGAGCTGTCTTTTTGCAAAATACTAAGGAACAATTCTTTTGGAATAAAACAAACGCCACAATCTTCGATTGCTATTGCCGAAGCGCTGTATTTATCGCCACTTAACAAAGAACGATAGCCCAATGGGTCTAACCTAATGATTTGTTCTTTTCCATCTATGCCTTGTTTAGTTAATTTTATTTTACCAAAATTTACGCAAAAGACACCAAAAGGGATGGAACCTTCTTTAAAAATAACCTCCCCTTTTTTATATTGGCTGCAAACTTTTTCTTTATTTATATTTCCAAGAGAATCATTTTTAGGATTACAAATAATATTAGTAAATCGCTTATCACAATAATCGCAATCGATATGTTTTTTGTGGTCAATGGCCATTGCTTACTAGGTGGCACAAAAGTAATATTTAAAACCTTAAATCACTAATTTTAAAATCCTAACTCTTCTAGCTAAAAACTTCCAGCTTCGGTCTTCCAACTTCCCGATCAATTTTTCCAGCTTAGGTTAGATTCAACTAATTAATGCAACCCTAACAATAGTAAAAAAAGAGAATAATTAAAAAAGGGAGAGCGTTTTTTGAGCATCAAGCAATAGCAAAAAAGTTAGCTTGTAAATACAATTTTGCTCATCCATACGCAAGCTGGGAAAGAGGTCTAAATGAATATCAAAATAAATTGATAAGACAATTTACACCTAAAAAAATGGAACTCCAAAACATCGAAAGCACACTACTTTTAGAAATACAAAATAACTTAAATAGCAGACCACGAAAAAAATTAGGTTTTTGTACTCCAAATGAACTATTTTTGCGTTATAAGGACGCATTAATTAGTTGAATGTGCCAATTTCGGCTATTTGATAGACCTAAATTCAAGTAGTAAATGTCGCTTTTAACGAGGGATGAAGAAGATTAAAACATTAGGTTCAAATGGGACTTCAGGTTCAAATGAAAACGGCTTACAGCCGGACGAGACAAGATTTTTCTGCTGATAGCCATTGTAAATCAAACGCGTTTGCCTTGTATCATCAAGGGTAAATATTTTTAGTTCTCAACAATTATCTTTCCTTTATCTATCAATTCATCTCTGTTTTTAAGGAAATAATAATACATTCCGTTGGGTAAATTAAATGAAATGTCATTATCAGTATTGGTGATTTCGCAAGAATAAACAACTTGACCTACCGAATTGTAAATTTCGATATTATTAATCTCATTATTATGATTTATTACTCTAACTTTTCCATTTGATGGATTGGGATATAGAATTATTCCTGATATGTATTTTCCGTATTTTTTTACACTAATAAAATTTGAATATTCAAATCCACCGTTATAATCTATTTGCTTTAATCTGTAATAAAATATAGCATCAGGCATGTTATTTACAGTTACATCTTTATCAATAAATTGATAATTTAATATCTGATTTGAATTGCCGGCTCCTTGTACATTCGCAATAGGGATAAAGTTTAAATTATTAATTCCTCGTTCAATAACAAAATGACTGTTGTTGATTTCACTGGCGGTTTCCCAGCTTAACACTACATTTTGATTTTCATATTTGCCACTAAACGAAATTAGTTTAATAGGAAGTGGAGTAGTCCCTATTGTACCAAATGTAAATACTGTTCCAGAACTAAACGAGGAAGACGATAAGGCATTGTCATTAGTAATACTTCCTGTATTGGTACTTGAAGGACATGTAGGTATAGTGTTACTATTATCTACATTTTCCCAAGCTGTTCCATTCCAGCGGGCCTCTCTTAAATCTGAACAAGATATATTATCAAGGTAACTGGAGGTGGCATTTTGCCAAAACATTTGAACGCTTAAACTTGCTGCACCTGTAGGTTGTGTTAATGACCAGTACTCAACAGCACTCACATATTGTAATACTGGTGTTGGACTAGTTGCCATACTGCTCGTATTGGAATACCCACTATTGAAGTATTGTGCCTGAAAGGTGGCTGAACTTGATGGTGTTTGAATACCAATTGGGCCATAAATAGTTCCGCTGCCCACAGGAAATATAAAGGCTGTATTACCCTCTTTAGTCATTGGTCCATTTACAAAACTGATAGTACCTGAGCCATTTCCAGCACTTGAAGTAGCCGTGCTGGTTAATGCCAAAATATTGGTAGTTGTAGTATTTATTCGGCCATCGGTAAGGGTTAATAATCCGGTAACGGTGGTTGGCATGTTAATCACCATCAAATCATTCCCTAAAGTTCCGGTAATGTTGAGGGTCAAATTATTAAAGGTAGTTGCCGTTGTTCCTCCTATATATACAGCACCTGTTCCTCTAAAAGTAACTGTTCCACTGTTGGGTGTATATGTACCACCGTTATTTTCCCATCCGCCATAAATATCCAAGTTTTGGGTAGTAGATGTGGTAATGGAAGAACCGGAATAAAGAATCAATGTATCACATACAGCTCCATTAGCGTTTATATTTGGATAAAAAGGAGCCCCCGTACTAATTTTAGCTTTAGTGGTAGCGGTAGGGATAGCACCTTGCAAGCACCAGTTGCGGCTGTCAAACCAATTGGTGTTGAATGTGCCATACCAGGTGCTATCGGCAGGAGCCAGACCAATGGAAATGGTTCCGGTCATGTTATTGACGCAAGTTTCTGATGTAATATTGGTTGCCTTTGCAGTAAGGGATAAAGCACTTGTAACACTTGTTAATTCAACCGTTACCGTTCCACCTGTTCCTATTACACCCGGGCCATAAGGGTTTGAGCCATTATATAATTGGTAAAGCACGCCATTCTCGGTATTTGTAATGCTTATAACAGCGTACCCATTACAGGTATTAATGGTTTGTGTAACGGTAATGGCTGTAGGTGCAACGCAGGTAACGGTTATACCAGTGGTGGCGATGCTTTCACAGTTGGTTCCGGTGGTATTGGTTGCTGTAATTATTACTCCTTGAAACAAATCCAAACCTGCAATTACTGATATTGACCATGCACTACTTGTAACTGTTGTTTGGCCGAAATAAAAACCATCCACATATAATTTTATTATATCACCGTTGGTTCCTGTACCGGTTACAGCAGTAGAAGCACTTGTGTAAGCACCTGATACTGTTAATGTTTGGGAGGATTGCGTACCAACAGTTATTGAATTGGATGCAGCACTAATTGTGCCTCCGGAAATAGTGGCTCTAGCAGTAATAGTTCTTCCTGCAACAATACTTAAGCCGTTTCTTGACCAATTTCCACTTACATCTACAGTAACGGTCGCTCCCGCAGGAACACCATTGTCATAAACTTGTACTACTGTTCCTGATGCTTCGGAACAAGTACCAGAGACTATTGTAATTGTACCGCAACCTGCTGATGTAATTATAGGAGGATTGGTTGTACTTCGTGTTACGGTTCTGGCAACAGAAGCAGATGACAAACATTGATTCGTCAATATTGCCCTAGCAGTAAGTACTTGCCCAACCGATAAAGTTAGTGAATTTATTGTCCAAGTGGTGGTACCAGTTACCGTTCCTATTTGGGTTCCATCGGCATATAAAAAAACTGTTGCTCCTGAAACGCAATTCCCAGTAACAGAAGTGGTAGCTGCGGTGATTGAGGGAGTGGTTATTGATGGAGTGGATGTTGTAGTAACAGTACCATTTGACATGCATACTCCATCTGATGAACAACCCCCAATTATTTGAAAGACTCGAAAAGACGCAGAATTACCCAAACAACCCGGACCACCACTACTACAATCGGCTGCACTTGTACAGAGCCATGTAAAAGTTGAACCTGACCATGTTGTAGCACTAGCAGTTACCAATACATTGTTTTCATATACCTGTATAATTGATCCATTGACACCTGTTCCGGTAACACAACGTATTGTTGGAGTCATAGCCGTTGGAACTGGAACAACCCCGCAAGCGGCTACGGTTATATTATTGCAATTATTTATAGACTCCGATTTGCCAGGTGTGGTGGCAGATGCCCCAACAACTTTGCCGTTGGTAATATCAGACAAACCGGAAACAGACCATACCCCACCGGAAACTAATACGGGAGATCCGGAACGAACCCCATCAACATAAAGTTTGATAGTATCTCCGTTGGTACCTGTTCCGCTTACGCTGGTAGCGTTACTTAATATTGGGCCAGAAATAAAAGGACAATCTGAACGCAAGAGTCCCGGTGTGCATGCAGCACAAGTAGGTGCCATAGCATTAATAAGAGCTATTAATCCTATTTCATTATTGGAACCAGACACCCCCAAAATATCGGAAATACTAGACAAATTTCCTATTGTAGACCGATTGGCTGACATATTATTGCCAATGGCAAAACGCAAGGGTGTAGAGGTAGAAGTAAGACCAAGACTGGTAAAATCGGCAATAATATCACCAAAAGGAACAAAAAAGTCTAAAAAAAAGTCTGTAGAGGTACAAACCGCTGATAAAGCCTTCGATTTTTGATAATTAGTAGTAACGGTATAGCTACGTTTAAGTACTGAAGTATTGGTATTGTTATTTACATCATATACATAAACTCCATTACCTGTTCCCAATAATATTTCAATTTCAAAGCCAGGATTTCCCAAAACATATTGGGCATCGGCATTAGGTCCTGTATTTCCAAACTTCCCATCGATATCAATTAAAACACTGTAACTTTTTTTATTTGGAGAATAACTACCTGTCCGTAAACGAAAAATCCAATTATTGTTTGCATCTAAATAATAATAACCTGCTCCATTTGGTACTGTACTAAAGGCTGAAGTTACAAAGTCGGTATAATTACAAGTAGGGCCTGCACTTAAATCACCGCTTGGTTCAGAAATTAATGTAATAGATTTAAAAGGGATTTCACTTGAGGTTAAATCATTGACAGTAAATCCTGCAGTAGAGGCAGAAGTATATCCATCCAAATTGGGATCTAACACAATTCTTCCTGCACCTGTAGCTGGTTCCACAATAAGGCCGGGAGTAATTTGTGAATAGGCATTAAGTGTAATTAAAAATGATATTAAAAGAGTAGTTTTTTTCATGTATCTGTATTTTTTTAGGGGTCATATATACAATAATAAACAACAATACAAGTTTTTATTGTATGCCCTCATAGTATGTTAGATTCAACTAATTAATGCAACCCTAACGATAGTAAAAAAAAGAATAATTAATAAAGGGAGAGAGTTTTTTGAGCACCAAACGATAGCTAAAAAATTAGCTTGTAAATACTACATTGCTCATCCATACGCAAGCTGGGAAAGAGGTCTAAATGAGTATCAAAATAAATTGATAAGACAATTTATACCTAAAAAAATGGAACTCCAAAACATCGAAAGCAGACTACTTTTAGAAATACAAAATAACTTAAATAGCAGACCACAAAAAAATTAGGTTTTTGTACTCCAAATGAACTATTTTTGCATTATAAGGATGCATTAACTAATTGAATGTACTACATTTGTTATTAAAATGCGTTCTTTTTAATACAAAAAATGAAAAAACAAAACTTGCCATCTAAAACTTGTTTGGTTTGCAGGCTGCCTTTTAATTGGAGAAAAAAGTGGGAGAAAAACTGGGACGAAGTCAAGTATTGTAGTGAAAGATGTAGGCGAAGCAGAGCCAAAGACTAAGGAAGCGAGAATCTAGTTTACAAAAAATGATTTAAACCAAAAATGTAAACAAATTTAAAATCCCAAAAACAATCATTATTTTAAATAGGAGATTACTCAGTTTAAAATGTTTTCTCTTTATTAGAAAAACGCTAATTGCATAAAACAAACAGGTTGACAACACAAAATAATTCCTGACAATCAGCCCTTCATAAAACATTATGCCTAAGCCAAGTAAGCACCCAATCATAAAAACGAAATAAATAAATAGTTTGGCATTTTCTAACCCTAAAACAACAGGCATGGAACGAATATTTAGAGCCAAATCACCATTGTAGTTCTCAAATTGCTTAATTAATTCTCTTCCATAAATCAAAATCATAAAAAATGCACCATAAACAAATATAAAGAAGAAATATATATTGTAATGCAACAAAATAGCAAAAAAACTTGTTACACTCAGTATAGAAGCCGTTAGTTCCTTAAAGAAAAACAGCTTTTGAAACTTATGAGAATACAACCAAAGTCCAAAAATGAAGAAGAAAAAGAAAACGCCTATTTTGAAGGAAGCTAAAAAGGCAATAACTAATGCAATTGAATTAAAAATTATATAAAGATTGAGTGTTGTTTTTTTGCTAATAATTTTATGAAACAAAGTTGGTTTCGGTCTATTTATGAGATCTTTTTCAAAGTCGTAAAAGTTATTGATAATAAAACCGGCAGCAATGCTAAAAACCGATGCAAGAACAATTACATGTAATTTGAAATCGAGCAAAACATGCATGGCACTAATATGTTTGAAACGGGTGAAAACAAAAGCCGAAATATATTGGGCCAGAATGGTTAAAAAAATATTGTACCAACGCACCACAGAAAAAAGTGCAACAATTTTTAGGGACAAACGATGTGGACTGACAGCTTTAAAATCCTCTGTCATCTTTTAAAAGTTAAAATGAATAAATAACTTGTAGCTTTTGATCTTTTAGTTTTTGAGCTGCTTTATCAAAGTCGTGGGTAAAACCAAGAATAAAACCGCCTCCACCACTGCCACAAAGTTTTAAATAATAATCGTTGGAATCAATGCCTTCTTTCCAAACCTGTTTGTAATTATCTGGAATCATTGGCGAAAAGTTATCATACACCAATTGAGACAAGTTTTTTATGGAACCCATCAATGGATTAAATTCTTTATTTAAGAAAGCATGAATACACTCGTCATTGTATTTCTTGAATTGATTTTTTATGATGTTTCTAAAACCTTCGTTTTTCAATTTCTCAAGAAAAATGGAAACCATATTTGATGTTTGCCCAACAGAACCACTGTCCATTAAAAAGATAGCACCTTTGCCATTGATATTAGGACTTGGCAAACCAACAGTGTCTAATTGGGTTTTAGATTGTATTAAAACAGGCAAATTTAAGTAACAAATCAAAGGATCTAATCCAGAACTTTTTCCATGAAAAAAAGATTCAAGCTGTCCAAAAATTTGTTTTAACTTTAATATTTCATCGCCTTGTTGTTGAGATTGAATCTTTATTTTATTTGTGCAATATTTGTCATAAACAGATGCTACCAAAGCGCCACTGCTGCCCACGCCAAATCCTTGGGGAATGGTGCTTTCAAAAAACAAACCGTTTTTCAAATCTGTATTAAATGATTGAAAATCAAAATTGCAAGGCAAATTGTTGTCGGCTTTTAAAGACAATAAATAGTTGTAAAACTTACAGATTTCTTTGTTTGATAATTTTGCTGTTGGTGAATTTTCTGAACTGAACTTTAAATATCCATTAAATTTATTGAATGGAATAGACAAACCCATTGAATCTTCAATAATTCCATATTCACCAAACAGTAAGATTTTTGCGTAAAACAATGGATTTATACTCTTCATAAGTTTTCGAGTGCAAATATAACATTAAAAATCCTTTATTGTTTTTATCTTATTTTAATTACAAACAATTAATTGTGTTTATGTCATTTTTTAGTCATTTTTATACTGATTATCATTACGAATACAAAGGCAAACAAATCAAAGCAACAAATTTATTTTAATAAATACTATAATGACTTTTTACCTTATCAAATTGATCCTCACTAATATCATAATATTTAAAAGGATTGATTGTTTTAAATGTACCATCTGTATATTCTATTTTTATACTTCTAATCTTTACATAAGAAATAATATGACTATACCAAATATTTTCAAAAGAATAGGTTGCTTTTCTATTTTCATAGATAGGACCCACACCTTTAACATATTTGATTGTTTCAATTGTTGGCCAAATTTTTACAATATCATCAACCGGGTTGTATGCAGAAACACCAAAGGTTATATATTTTATTGTTTTTGGGCTAAAGTTCACCAGTTCTATTTGAATGCCATAAAACATATCTGAATCAAGTAACTTATTGTAATCATAAACAAATAATGGAAATTTTGAAGGAAGCATTTTTATAATACTTCTATCAATAGAATCATTTAACAAAGCTAAAACATTATCAAATGAATCCTTTGTTTTTTTAAGTGCATTATATTCCAATACTTTGTTTCTGATAAAAGAATCACTAAAACCTTTATTGTGTTTGTAATTTCCTAATACAGCTTTATAGCTTGTGGCTTCCAATAGTTTGTTATAATATGTAAAATATGATTTGTTCTGATATTCAACCTTCACCAATTTAGTAGGAGGACAAATAAACGAATCTGTGAATATTATTATAGAATTAGACATCAACAATTCACCTTTATTTAACTTGAATTCTCTTTCCAAATACTCAAAAACAATTAAATACTTATCCAAAATATACATATTGGGAACTTGCCCCCTTAAAGCTACCAAAAAAAACAGCCCAAAAGCCAAAAACAAATTTTTCATGCCACAAACATAATCAAAAATTTTTTAGCCATTGTATCCTTTTTGGCTAAATACTGCTCCATATTATTTTGCATATACAAAAAATCTTGACCTTATCCATTTGCTGCACTTCTGTAAAATTCCTAAAAATACAAATTTTATCAATCTTCATCATTATTTTATCCCATAAATAAGGTTTTCTTTTCCCTTGCTTAAGTTCTTTTTTCTCCACCCTGCCAAACAAAATCAAATGCTATTGTTTCCAAACAGTTTGGGCAATCTGGCGCTTATAAAATAAATGCAGGGTATGGGACAAAAAAGGTTGCAGCAATATTGATTCCTTTACTTTTACCACCAAATTTCCCAACAATATTAATAGCAACGAAATTGAATCCGTACTTATTTACCCAAATCCGGCAAACGAAACGGTTGTGATAGAATTGCTTGAAAATGATTACTTAAAGTGTTTTGACCAATTGGGACAATTGGTTTTTGAAACAAAATTGAACTCAGGAAAAAACATCATAAATATAAGCGAATTGAAAAATGGCAATTATCAAGTCTTGTTGCTTTTATAAGATTAAATTGTTTTGTGAAAATTGAATTGATGCTTTGGCTCAATAATCCTTTTGAACACCCTCCTCCAAAATAACAGAACTTGGTGCAGGGGGTTCTTTTTAGATTTTATCAATTGTTCAAGCCAAATGCATTGCATTTACTCATTTCTTTTTTTATTCCAATTTATTTAGGACAGTATTGTGTTTATGTCATTTTTTAGTCATTTTTGGGCTATTTGTTTGTTAAAAGATAAATTCTGATTCTAAAAACATTATTTTTGTGTTCATAAAATTTATAGAACCATGAAAAAACTATTACTCAACACCCTCCTATTTCTAATATTTATCCCTTTTTCGTGGGGGCAAAACATAACATCGGTCGAGATTTTTTATACCCAAGTGGGCAAATTCAAATATGCCGTTCAAG
>Ga0209702_10006274_pt1 | contig 15413 bp, 14 predicted proteins | sample FRY01_FD_187210 | JGI IMG/M metagenome (GOLD analysis project Ga0209702, IMG submission 187210) | Freshwater microbial communities from Lake Fryxell liftoff mats and glacier meltwater in Antarctica - FRY-01 (SPAdes) (version 2) | ecosystem: Environmental > Aquatic > Freshwater > Ice > Glacier... | reverse complement strand
TTTTTTAGGGAAAGCGAATAATGAAAAGCGACCAGTGGCCAGAAGTTCCACCTCACTCCTCTCACCTTTGGTCATCCTGAGTGTTTTTCGAGGAAAGAGAAATAATATCGAAGGATCTACTCCTACTGATGATCATCAACAAATCCGGTCTTCTAACTCCTATCTTCTAACTCCTATCTTCTAACTCCTATCTTCTAACTCCTATCTTCTAACTCCTATCTTCTAACTTCTAACTTCTAACTCCTATCTTCTAACTCCTATCTTCTAACTTCTAACTCCTAATCCCTATCTCCTCCGACCTCACTTCACTACCTTACGTCCCCATGGCTTACACCGTCCAAAACGCTCCTTTTCCTCTCAAACAGCTCAATCAGTTGTACGGGTTCGTGGTGGGTGGCTTCATGTTCCTCCTCTTCTCACTTATACGACTTACTCAACGTGTGGAATACATTGGAACGGAGAATCTCAATTCTAGCCCAAACCATATCTACGCCTTTTGGCATGAGAATCTGCCGCTGCATTTTACGGTGAATCTCAGAATGAAGCAACCGCAGATATGGCTACAACACCCCATGCTGTTTATGAAACCGATACATGTTATGGTGAAGTTGATGGGATTGACAGAAATGGCATACGGCAGCAGTGGCAACAGCGGAAAGGCAGCCTTGGAACGTGTTAACGCACAGCTTAGAAACGGTTACAGCACCATGATTAACCCCGATGGGCCGCATGGCCCGATAAAGAAGCTGAAGCCAGGAGTTTTGATAATGGCCAAGGAAACGGGCGTGCCCATTATTCCCATCACCATGTATGCGTCTCCCAAATGGATTATAAACACCTGGGATAAAAAGAAGCAGCCTCTCCCCTTTTCTAAGATTAGAGTGGAGTTTCATGAGCCTATTTATATTCGAGGCGATTTTGGAGATGATGAAATCAAGAACCTCGAAACCATCTTATCTAAACCATGAACGTAGATAAAGCCATTAAAGCTTGGTGCAAACGGATTGATGCACATACCAAGCAAGTAGAAGATGAATTTGGTGCTTTGACTCAAGACCAACTTAACTGGAAACTTTCTTTTAACGAATGGAGCATTGCCGAAGTATTGGAGCACTTGAACCTCGTAAACGCCTCTTACGAGAAGGTTCTTACCGATGCAGCCAACGGCACATCTGACATGGGATTCACGGCTAAGATTGGCTTCGTGGTTAACTTTCTTGGCAAGATGATCTACGATTCGGTAGAACCAACGCGAGCTAAAAAGATGAAGACCTTTCCTATGTGGGAACCTGTGCAAAGTGACGTTCCAAAGAACGTGATTGCAGATTTTAAGAAACAGCAGGAAGCCATTAAGAAGCTCATTTCATACAATAGACCATTACTTGAGAAGGATATTGTGGTTGCTTCTCCTGCAAACAGATACATCGTTTGCAAATTGAGAAAGGCGGTAGAGATAATTGTATCTCACGAAGAGCGCCATCTGAAACAGGCAATGGCGGTAAAACTGTTGTTGGCTTAGTTTTCTATATTAGGCTTTCAACCAAGCAAATAATAAAATTTTTCCTCAAGAGTAGCCAGCACTCCAGACAGGTGTGGTTGCCAGTAGTCCTATGTTCTTTGAATGATTTTCACACAACTATTTAACTATGAAAGCTAAAACCGAATTCGACAGACCACAATTGCAAAAAGGAATTGGCAAAGCTGCCATGTTCAGTTTAGCATTTGGTGCTATGATTGGGGTTGGGTGGGTAACTGCCATGGGCTCGTGGTTACCTAATGCAGGCCCGTTGGGTGCCGCCATTGCTTTTGTGTTAGGCGGACTTCTCATGTTGGCTATTGGGTTTTGCTATGCCGAAGTAACCTCAGCATTACCCCTATCTGGTGGCGAAGTAGCCTATGCTTACAAGGCGTACGGCACTTCCAAGGCATTTATAGTAGGTTGGTTTTTAGTGTTTGGCTATTTGTCGGTTTCCGCTTTTGAAGCCGTTTCCGTCAGTAAAGTATTGAGCTACTTAATTCCATCCATTGATTATTTGCAACTGTATTCCGTAAATGGAAGCCCCATTTTCTTATCGCATATACTCTTGAGCGCGTTTTTCGTTTTACTCATAAGCGCCATCAATTATACGGGAGTAAAAAACTCAGCCCGATTTCAAGTTGGATTGACCACCCTTTTTATTGCCCTCACCTTCATATTTGTAATAGCCGGAATGGTTATGGGAGACTGGAAAAACCTAGACCCTTTGTTTTCTGGAAACAATGCAGGCTCAATTACAGCTGGTATTGCCATGGTTTTGGTAACAGTACCCTTTTGGTTTGTGGGTTTTGATACCATTCCGCAGGCTGCCGAAGAGGCCAAAGAGAGCATTTCTGCTAAAACTATTGGGTTGCTTATTCCAGCATCTATTGTGGCGGCCGTTTGTTTTTACATCCTCATTATTATGAGCACATCCATTGCTGCACCATGGAATGATATTCTTGCAGATAAGTTGCCAACTGCAAAAGCATTCGGAACGGCAACGGGCTCTCCTTTTATGGTGAACCTGATTCTAGTAACTGCCTTGGTGGGTTTACTTACAAGTTGGAATGGTTTTTTTCTGGCTGGTTCGAGGGTGCTTTTCGCCATGGGCAGAGGAAAGATTATTGCTCCTTTTATCGGGAAATCGCACCCAACCCATCAAACTCCTTACAACGCTGTTATATTTAGCGGTGGAGCAACCTTCTTGGCTTCGCTGATGGGACCTGGTGCTATGGTGGCGTTTGTAAATGTGGGTTCCATGTGTATTGTAATTGCCTTTCTTGGCGTTTCGGCCTCCTTTTTAACCTTGCGAAAGAAGTTCCCGGATTTGCATCGCCCCTATAGAGCGCCAGGCGGAAGGCTTTTAGGTTTTATTGGAATTATTGGCTCGCTATGCATCTTATCAATAATGGTTTTTCCGAATAGCCCTGTTGCGCTGGCATGGCCTTTTGAATGGGGAATCTTTTTAACCTTTTCTATACTAGGCGTTCTATTCTGGTTGCTTTCTGCCAAAAGTAGGAATGCTGTGCCTAAAAAGGAAAGAGATTACCTGATCCTAGAAAAGTTTATGTAGCGAAAAATTTCTTTCTACCGGAGATGGAGCATGATAGATAGAGAGCTGAAAGACCGAAAAGAGTAATAACCTTATTTTCAAATCGTTTGATCAAAAATATTGATGCCAGAACCCGACAAATACTACACCTCCAAACCAGAACCCATCAGTAGTTGCCTGCTTGCGCTTAGAAAGATTATCCTCAATCAGGATGAACTGGTAACAGAAACCCTTAAGTACGGAGCTCCCTGCTTTTGATATCGCAATAAAATGTTCTGCTACCTATGGATAGATAAGAAGACCTATTGAGCCATACATGCTATTTGTAGAAGGCAAACACCTCAATTACCAACAGTTGGAAGCTGAAACACGCGCTCGGATGAAGACTTTTAGCGTAAATTCTATGAAAGACATTGCCAAAGAAACCATAGAGATGTTTCTCAATGATATTTTGAATCTCTACAGAAACGGAACGATAGCAACCAAATTGCTAAACTAATTCGCATCTTGTAGGTTTCTCAAAAAACTAGACGTTGACAACAGCCATAATTATAACCCTTTGTACGCTTCTGCTAGTAGCGTATTTATTTGCACTTACTTCTGAATACACAAAAATCCCATCTGTTCTGCTCTTGCTTATCCTCGGTTGGGGAATAAAACAAGTAACCGTATTTCTCGGAATAGACCTTCCTGATTTTAATCCCGTGCTGCCAGTAATAGCCACCATCGGACTGGTACTCATTGTACTCGAAGGTTCGTTGGAATTGAAAGTAGACCGTAGCAAAGTTGGATTGATTCTCAAATCGTTTTTCGGTGCCCTCTTACCTATCATAATCCTGACCATCGCCATTACTTATGCATTTCACCACTTGGGTGGGTATGAGCTTCGCCTTTGCATCATCAATGCCATTCCGTTCTGCGTAATCAGCAGCGCCATTGCCATACCCAGTGCCGTCAATCTCAACAAAACCGACAAGGAATTCGTAATCTACGAAAGCAGTCTTTCAGATATACTTGGCGTGATCATCTTCAATTTCGTAATCTTCAATGAAGTGTATGATGCCATTACCTTCCTCACCTTCGGTCTGCAGATTCTCCTCATGCTTGTCATCTCAATTGTTGCCACCCTTGGGCTGTCAATGCTATTGGCTCGTATCAATCATCATGTCAAATTCGTGCCCATCATTCTGCTTGTGGTATTACTCTACACGGTGCTTAAGGTGTATCATTTGCCCGGGCTCATCTTTATTTTACTCTTTGGGCTTTTCATTGGTCATCTCGATAAGCTAAAGCATTTTGGTTGGGCAGCAAAACTAACCTCCTACAATCCTGAAAAGGAGGTGGAAATGTTCACCGTACTTACCATCGAAGGCACATTCCTTATCCGTTCGCTATTCTTCTTGGTATTCGGCTACCTGCTCGAAACGTCCGAACTTTTTGATGGCGCCACAGCCCTTTTGGCGGTGATGATGGTGGTGCTTTTCATGGTTGTAAGAGTCATTCAGTTGGCTGTTTCGCGGTTGCCTATTGCCCCTCTTTTGTTTGTGGCTCCTCGTGGCCTAATCACCATTCTTTTGTTCCTCTACATTACGCCTGCCGAGAGTATTGATTTGGTCAATAAATCGCTGATTATTCAGGTTATCGTGTTCACCGTACTTGTCATGACCTTCGGAATGATGTTCAGCGGTTCTGGAAATGAGGAGGAATATGACGAGCTGATTGAGCCCGATATGATGGATGAAAGGAGGAAAATTGAAGAATGAAATAGGAAAAACGTATCACTGTCTGCAACTTCCATCTCCTAACCGCTAATCACGATATTCGCAGCAGCATGAAAGAACTTTACCACGCTGTAAGCGGCTTTGTCAAGAAAGACTTCAACGGATTCATATACGGCATCACCATGCTGTTTCTGGCCGTGGCAATGTTCATCAACTACAGTTCCGCCATCGACCTCGATTGGCTTGATACCCGTGGAGGGTTCGTTCAGCGTTTGGGGTTCTATGGATTACTCTTTGGCGGAACGTATTTCGCCACAGCCTTACTTGCAGCGAAAGATGCAGAAAAGTCATTTCTAAAAGACTGGCGATTCTGGTCATTGGCAATGGCATTTGTGTTCATTGCCACCATTCCCAAATTGCACATTCTTAAACTTGTTGACGCACGCGCTCACGGTTGGAATATCCACGAAATGGTGTTCGTTTCACGAAGTCATTTCTTCTTTCATCAAATGGTCATTTCCTTGATTGGATTAGGAATTGTGAAAGTGCTGTTTCATAAATGGGCTGCTATTGATTATGGTTTCCGTGCCGATTGGAAGACATTGAAACCCTACTTCTTCGTGCTTGCGTTGGTGGCTCCGTTGGTTATTGGTGCATCCTTCTTTCCCGATTTTCAGCGCGCCTATCCGCAATACAAACCTTGGGATTACAAAGAGGTATTTGACTTGAGCATTGGCCAGCGAGCTGCCATTTTTGAAATGTGCTATTCAACCGGGTTTGTAGCCGTGGAAGCTGTTTTTCGTGGCGCATTGGCCATTACAATGGTTAAAATAATGGGGCCAAGAGCGGTGCTTGCCATGGCATCCTTCTACTGCGTTTTCCATTTTGGGAAACCTGCTGGCGAAGCAGTTGGAGCCTTCTTTGGAGGGTATGCTTTGGGCGTGCTCGCTATTCACAGTCGTAGCGTTTTAGGAGGATTAATTGTGCATTTGGGTGTTGCGATGCTGATGGAAACGATGGGTTATCTGCATCATTATCTTTGAGGCTTCAAAGAAAAGATTATGTCCAAAACCAAAAAAATACTCGTTCCGATTATCCTTGTCCTCGGAATCATTCAGTTCATTCCGCACGAACAGGAAACAGTGGTTCTAGATGCAAGTGCCAAGTTCAAAACCGACAATATCGAAGTGCAAAACATACTCGAAAAGGCGTGCATGGATTGCCATTCAAACGAAACCAAGTATCCGTGGTATGCCGATGTTGTTCCTATAAATTACTTCTTGGACAATCACATTGCAGAAGGCCGCGAACATTTGAACTTTTCTGAATGGAACGTCTTGCCACCAAAAGATCGCGAACATGCCTTGGAAGAAATTGTTGAGATGGTGGAGAAAAAGGAAATGCCAATGCTTACGTACTGGCTCATTCATTGGGAGGCAAAACTGACGGATGCTGAAAGGGCGACTTTGGTGGATTATTTTAAGGGGCTTTAGTCCATTGTCCACGGACGATAGACGATAGCATTGCGACAATGGATTGTAAGACTTAGAAAGTAAATTTGACGAAAAGACGATAGATGTATAAAACGGGACTGAGTTCCGAATTGCAACCTCAAAATGATGACGAAAGTTGAAGCGATAAAAAAAGTGCTCGAAGACAATAACGGAGCAGCTACTTGGAGCATTATCTATAATAATATTGATAAATACTATGCTGGAATTAAAAGTTCAAAAGACTGGCAAGCAGGTATAAGAGGTGTGCTTTATCGCGAAATTAGAAACCAGCAGTCCTTTAAAAAAATTGGTCTTAGCTTATTTGCTCTTCGAGATTACAAAGAGGAAAAAACACCTGATATATCTGACAAAATACGAATGCACTCATTTATTGAGGGCATCTGTTTAGAACTGGGAAATTTTAAAAATTACGATACTTATACTGCTGACCCTACTGCCATATTCAAAGACCACATTTCTCTTTCTGACATAGCCACTCAACATTCCATTCCTTCTTTTTCATATAATCCAATTGTAGAAGAGGCAAGAAGAATTGATGTAATCTGGTTGAATAAGACAGGATTTCAGTTCCCACAAACAAATATTTGAAGTTGTAGACAGTATTGGAACTTTGACTGGAGCATGTAATCGCAGTCTTCAACTTTTAAATTTCCATACTGAGTATTTCATAATTGCACCAGAAAAACATAGAGCAAAATATAATAAGCACATGGCACTAGAACCTTACCATTCGAATGCAGGTAGATTCAAGTTCATTAATTATGATGCTATAATTGAGTTGTATGAAAATGCTTCAAAAGTCAATAAACTTGAACACGAGATTTTTACTTTTTGAATCACACACAATTGAAAACCTCTGGCTCAACAACCAAACCATCGCAGACGAAGCGGAATGGAATTCCAAAATTGAAGAAAGTCTAACAGCTTGGGCGGCATAAAATAGTCCACGGACGATAGTCCATAGACCATGGACGATCGACCATCAACTAAAAAATGAACAAATTTGAACTTATAGCCGACTTTATACCCATGGGCGACCAGCCCACGGCCATCAAGCAATTGGTGGAAGGCGTTGAGGCTGGCGACAAGGATCAGGTTTTGCTGGGTGTCACAGGTTCGGGCAAAACATTCACCATGGCAAATGTGATTGCACAAACTGGTAGGCCAACGCTCATTCTCAGTCACAACAAAACGCTTGCCGCCCAGCTTTTTGGAGAGTTCAAGCAGTTCTTTCCGCACAATGCAGTGGAGTACTACGTTTCGTATTACGATTACTACCAACCCGAGGCTTATCTACCCGTTACCGACACCTACATTGAGAAGGACCTACAGATAAATGATGAAATTGAGAAGCACCGTTTGAGTGCCGCTTCCACCCTGCTTTCAGGAAGGAGAGATGTGGTTGTGGTGTCTTCTGTTTCTTGCATTTATGGCATCGGAAATCCAACCGATTTTCAGAACAATACAATCGAAATAAAAGTCGGGCAACTCATCAGTAGGGAGAAATTTTTACACAGTTTGGTATCTAGCCTGTATTCCCGTGCCAACATAACATTGGAGCGCGGTGAGTTCCGAGTAAAAGGCGATACAATTGATGTTTATCTTGCTTATGCCGATTATGCTTACCGCGTGTTCTTCTTTGGTGATGAGATTGAGGAAATTGAAAAGATAGACCCGAAAAGTGGTTCAACAATTGAGACGCTTCAACGCGCTGTCATCTACCCTGCCAACAACTTTGTGACATCAAAAGATACGCTGCTTCAGAAAATTTGGGAGATTCAGGAAGACATGGTGAAGCAGGTAGATTATTTCAAAGAAACGGGCAAACCACTTGAAGCCAAACGCTTGCAGGAACGGGTGGAATACGATATTGAGATGATGCGCGAATTGGGTTATTGTTCGGGCATCGAGAATTATTCAAGGTATTTCGATGGACGAAAAGCGGGAACCAGACCATTCTGTCTGATGGATTATTTCCCCGATGATTTTCTCATGTTCATTGACGAAAGCCACGTGACTGTTTCTCAAATTGGAGCGATGTATGGTGGCGATAGAAGTCGAAAAGAGAATCTGGTCGGTTATGGATTTCGTCTTCCTTCGGCTATGGACAATCGTCCGTTGAAGTTTGATGAGTTTGAGAACATTACCAATCAAATGATTTACGTTTCGGCAACTCCTGCCGACTACGAATTGGAAAAAAGCGGTGGTATTGTGGCCGAGCAAATCATCCGTCCAACTGGGCTTTTAGACCCAATTATTGAAGTGCGTCCAAGCGTGAATCAAGTAGATGATTTGCTTGATATGGTGGATAAGACCGTGAAAAAGAATGAACGCGTTCTAGTAACGACCCTCACCAAACGGATGTCTGAAGAGTTGGCCAAATACATGGCGAGGCTGGGCATAAAGTGCCGTTACATTCACTCCGAAGTTGACACTGTGGAACGCGTGGAAATTCTCCGCGATTTGCGCTTGGGAAACTTCGATGTACTTATTGGCATCAACCTGCTTCGTGAAGGGTTAGATCTTCCAGAAGTGAGCCTCGTTGCCATTTTGGATGCTGATAAGGAAGGATTTCTACGTTCATCACGCTCGCTTACCCAAACTGCTGGCCGTGCTGCACGGAATGTGAACGGACTTGTTATCATGTATGCCGATAAGATTACGAAGTCGATGCAGCAAACCATTGACGAAACGGAACGCAGACGCGAAAAGCAGATCAAATTCAATACCGATAACGGACTGGTTCCAACAGCATTGAACAAATCTCGCGAAGCAATAATGAGCCAGACCTCTGTTGCCGGTGATATGAAACGCAGAGCGAAATATGATATTCAAGTCGACATCAATCAGGCTGCCGAAGAAGGCATTGCTTACCTGACCAAAGACGAACTGAAAAAGCGGTTGGCTCAGACCCGCGTGTTCATGGAACAGGCGGCCAAGGAATTGGATTTTCTAGAAGCTGCGCGATTGCGTGATGAAATGAAGGTGATTGAATTGCAGATCAACAAATCGTAAAGACGTTGTATATAACGTCTTTACAGGCTGTCCCGTTCAATCTGCTGCACAATTTCCTCAATCAATCTATCATCGCCTTCGGGGTCGTATTCCGATTTCAAATCATAATCGAACATTTTGGCAATGCCTTGAAAGAACCATGCGGTGAAACCACCACGGAATTCCTTCACAATATCATACGAAATACTGCCCGTTTCCCTATCAAGAAGTTTGATGAGAATTCTTCCTTGCGTGAATGATAAGCTTGTCAATTCGCCTTCATAATCGCGTTTTATTTCCTTCTCCAAAAGTTTCATCCGCTTCTTGCGTTCCTTAGGAGTCATATACTTCACCTCGTCTTCCACTTCTTTCATTCGCTTGCCGGCCAACTTGGCGTACGGCAACACTTTCTTTACGTGACGGGTTAGTTTGTAATACTTCTTCTCGTCTTTTTTGCTCTTGAATATGCGTTTGGCAGTGGCTCTAGCGGGTGGTAGCATAATGATGGGCATGGTATCACCATTCACGATAATCGCGGAATAGAGTTTTCCATTTATCAAAGCCCATACAATTGAATCTGATTCGACCTGCTCTGTTTTAGGAGAAATACTTGTGCGCCCGCCTTTGGTTGCAATGTTTGTATCCTGCGCTTTTAAAAACTCAGTAAGCAACATAAAAAGGATGATGATGGTGTGACGCATTAACAGAGATGAGACAATTTTCGCGCCAATGCTTTTTCTAGCGAATCCTATAGCCTCGTACGATTCAGCTTCCAAGCCGAACCAGAAACAGCTCTGTTTGATATGGAAGCCAACGACATAGCCGATGATTCATCCACAAAGGCCGTCATCAGTGCTGCAATTTCCTTTTCAGCATCATGTACAACGTCCAACATTTCTGGACTGAAATGATCTTTTACAAATCCTGTATCGAATTTGCCCGAAGCAAACGCTTCATGCTCCATTACGAATTTGCAGAATGATAAGGTCGTTTTCACACCTGTGATTTGATATTCATCTATCGCCCGCGACATTTTAGCACGAGCTGCATCACGATTCTCGGCATGCACGGCCAATTTGGCAATCATTGGGTCGTAGTAAATCGGAATATCCATGCCTTCCTCAAAACCATCATCTACTCTCACTCCTGCTCCCTGAGGACGAACGTAGCGTTCTAATTTTCCAATATCAGGAAGGAAATTATTCTGAGGGTCTTCTGCGTAAACACGCGATTCAATGGCGTGTCCGTTGATTTTGAGGTCTTCCTGTTTAAAAGATAGTTTCTCGCCTCGCGCTACGCGAATCTGTTCTTTTACAATATCAATTCCCGTTATCATTTCCGTTACGGGATGCTCTACCTGCAAACGCGTATTCATCTCTAGGAAATAGAAATTGAGCTTATCATCAACCAAAAACTCAACAGTTCCAGCACCAACATAGCCGCAGGCACGAGCCACATCCTTGGCACATTCGCCCATTTTGTGACGCATTTCTTCTGATACGATGGACGAAGGCGCTTCCTCCACCACTTTCTGGTGTCTGCGCTGAATGGAGCATTCGCGCTCAAACAGATGCACCACGTTTCCGTGGGTATCTGCCAAAACCTGAATTTCAATGTGTCGAGGTGAGTTCACAAACCGCTCAATGAAAACGGCTCCATTGCCAAAAGAAGAAGTGGCTTCGCTGATAGCGAGGTTCATTTCTTCTTCCAAGGTTTCTTCGTTGTAAACGATACGCATTCCCTTTCCTCCGCCTCCGGCAGACGCCTTAATCATCACTGGAAAACCAATTTCCTTGGCGGTTGAAATGGCTTCTTGCAAGTCTTCCACCGCACCTTCCGTTCCTGGAACGAGCGGGATATTGTAACTCTTAACTGCTGCCTTGGCCGAAAGCTTATCGCCCATTATGTTCATAGAATGGGCAGAAGGACCTATAAGAATGATTCCTGCCTTTTCTAATTTGGTGGCGAAAGCGGCATTTTCGGATAAGAACCCATAACCTGGATGTACGCCATCCACGTTCAGGTCTTTGCAGATTTCAATAATCTTATCGCCCAGCAAATAACTTTGATTGGATGGTGGTGGACCAACACAAACAGCTTCATCAGCATAACGAACGTGCAAGGCATTTCTGTCTGCTTCTGAATAAATTGCTACAGTTTTAATGCCCATTTCACGGGCTGAACGCATGATGCGCAAGGCAATCTCACCTCGATTGGCTACAAGTATCTTCTCCATCCTTTCCTTTTTTGAAGGACGGCTAAATTAAGCATTGCGAAAAACGAATTCTGAGAAACGGATGCTATCCGAGATCATGCATGGCAAGAAGCGGCACCTTTGAGTGCAACGCCAACTTTCTGGTAACGCTACGGTGAAAAATGGCATCGAAAAAATTGTTTCTACGAGGTACAACTGCCAACAAATCAATGTCGTGCGTATTCAAGTAATTTTCAATGGACTGAACCTTGTCTTGACCGTATTCAAAATGAAACGTATGCTCAATTTCTTCCAGCTGATGATCCAATTTTAAACCTGCAACTGCTTCGTCAACCGTTGTCATTTTTCCTTCGTCTAGCACATTCATTAAGTGAATATGTGCTTTGTGTATTTTAGCCAACCGAATCATAGGGGCAAGAACATCATTGCTACTCAATCCTTTATTATCTGTGGCAAAAAGAAAGGTTTTAGGTGCCGCAATTTCCGCTTCGTGCGGAACGGCCAGCACAGCACAGGAAGCAGCCTGAATAACGTCAGACGTGTTGCTGCCGATAATCACTCCTTCCCATCCGGATGCTCCTTTAGTCCCCATCACGATTAGGTCGATGGACAACTCATCAACAAGTGCATTTGTATTGAACGAAAGCGAACCAACCTCTATAATTGTAGAAAATGAGAAACGGCTTTCGGCATAGGTCTTTCTGAGGATTTCAGCATCCTTTTCCAAGATGCGGAGCAATTCTTCATGTCCCAACGTGTCAATCTGAATAGGCATATCTGCAGTATAAACAGGAACTTCGAACGACTGAAACAGGATGAATTCCACCTTCCTGCCTTTGAGCAAGTTAAGCGCATACGCTAACGCATGTTTGGCGTTATCGCTTCTATCTGTTGGAACAAGAATTTTGTACATATTCAGAGTTTTAAGAAATTAATGAAAGGCGATAATCGGAACATTTACGTGCTGCATCATCTTTTTTGTTGCGCTTGAGCCAAACATTCGGCTAAAAAAGTCATTCTTGCGTGTAACCATGGCCAAAAGATCGACCTTTTTAGCCGTGGCAAATTCTGTAATTGCCTTATTCACATTATCGCCCTCCGCAAAGTGGAATGAATGTTTTACACCATCAAACACGCTGGTTGGTTGTCTATCGTTTCCCTTGGCATTTCCTACGGTATCCAACTTACCATTAGGCACAACATTCAAAATCAAAAGTTCTGCATCAAACTTTCTGGTGAGGTTTGCCAATTCAGATGGGAAAAGCCCTTCATTCAGTGTGACATCATCCACGGCAAAAAGAATTTTCTGAGGAACAGAAAGTGTAGCCGCTTCAGGTACAGCCAAGACTGGAATCTCCACATTTTGCATCAAGTTTGAAGCTACGCTACCAATCAATACTTCTTTTAAACCTGTGGCACCTTTTGTTCCCATAACCACTAAATCGTAACTGTCAACATTGGTCAGTCGCTTGACAACCGATTCAGGATCTCCTGTTTCTGCCATCACATTTATTTTTCCAACCAATTTCGGAAACTCTCGTTCCAAAATTTTCAGCTCCTCATTCAAACTCTTAAGCGACTCCTTGGCCAGAATATCCGAAATGGAAATAAGCATGGGAGCGCCAGCGTGTGGCACCTCATATGTATTCAGTAAGGTGTATTTCGCCTTCTCTCCAAATACAAAAAGGGCATATCTAATTGCTCTTTTTGCATTTGCAGAAAAGTCTGTTGGTAGTAATATGTTTTTCATGGAGGGTCGGATTAAACAGGATTCTTTACAAAGCAAGCTAGCAACAGCTTTTCGTACATTGAGACTCATCACTACAAAAAATGACATTGGTCAACCGAGCTGGATCAGAACAGCGGTGGCTTTTAATGATTGATAACCGAACAGTGAATTCCACTTCTTTGTATACCAGAGCAATCGGGTCTTAAGCAATTGAAATGAAATAGCCACAGATGCACAGATTTCCACAGATTTTTCACGGGTAATCAGTGTTTTACTGTGGAAATCCGTGCATCTGTGGCAAAAAATATGTTTTTCAATATGTTTGGTAATAAGACCCGATTGCCCTGCTTTGTACACTGGAAGCCAATAAAGTGTTCTTAGCGAAAACTATATTCGCAGAACTTTAATCAGCAAATTGCGTTGATTTTAGTGCATAAACCCGATTATATATACTTTATGAAGCACACGTATCTTGCATTTGCCTTACTTCTTTCGATTCCTTTTTTCTCGAAGGCGCAACACTTGCCTTGTACAACACACGAGCGCACCAATGCCATTCTTGAGCATTCGCCAGAAAAACGGGCTTTACTAGAACAACTTAACCGCGAAGCCATTGAATACACGGCCTTGCACTACGGTGAACGTGCTGGTGGATTGAAGGTAATACCAACCGTTATCCACGTTATTCACGACAATGGTTCGGAGAATATTTCAAAGGCGGACATTCTGAATGTAATGGATGCAGTGAATCTTGAACTACGTGGACTGAACAACACTACTTCGGTGGTGTCTGCGTTTCAGGGACTGATTGCGGATACGCAATTTGAACTCCGATTGGCTAAAATTGACGAAACGGGAAATTGCACAGATGGCATCACTAGAACTGTATCACAGCAGACCTACGGTGGTGGTGAAGGTGTAAAAAGCCTAGTGAATTGGAATAATGGTAGCAGAAGATATCTTCAGGTTTGGCTCGTACAATCTGTGAGCGGTGGTGCGGGTGGCTACACCTTTCTACCTGGCTCTGTTGGTCAAGCTAACAACGGAATCATTATTCGTACAGCACAATTTCAGGGTAGTTTGGCGCATGAGTTTGGGCATTGGCTTAACCTTAGCCATACGTGGGGGCCAACCAATGACCAAGCGGTTGCTAGTAACTGTAATTTTGATGATAACGTGAGTGACACACCTAACACAATAGGTACATCTGGCAGCTGCAACACTTCCCAAGTAACCTGCGGCAGCTTGGATAATGTTCAGAACCACATGGATTATTCGACCTGTGCTCGCATGTTCACCCTTGGTCAGTCGGCAAGAATGGAATCTGCCGCCAACTCTTCTACTGGAGGCAGAGTAAACTATTGGGGCGGAGCAAACCGTCAGTCAACAGGTACAAATGACGGATTCAGCAACAGTTGCGTTCCTACCGTTGCATTTTTTGTAAACAACGCACTTGGCTGCGAAGGCATAACTGTTGATTTTGAAGATACTTCGTTTGGAGCCGATGAAGACCCAAGCTGGGTCTGGAGTTGGAGTTTCCCGGGAGGAACACCTTCAACCAGCGACAATCAGAACCCTTCTGTTACTTACAGTGCGGCTGGAACGTATGCCGTAACCCTTACCATTTCAAACAATGCCGGTTCAGATTCTGAAACGGCACAAGGAGCAGTTGTGATTACGGAGTTGGGCGGTGGTTTAATAAGCCCGATTATTGAGAGTATGGAACAATCCAATTTCCCAAACAATAGTGGTACAGATTCGGATTGGAGTATTGAATCTCCGGGCGGACTTACGTGGCAGCGGAACACAATCGCATTCACTTCGGGTGCTGCCAGTGCGCGCATCAACCTAAGAAGTGTCACGGCAGGAAACGTAAATAGCCTTATCAGTCCTCCAATAGATATGTCAGATGTAGATGCTTCAGATGCGCGGCTAACCTTTATGTTGGCTCATGCCAACCGAACCAGCACCAGCCATTCGGAGCGTTTACGGGTGTATGCTTCGCGAAACTGTGGCGAAACATGGAGTTTGCGTTACAATAAATCTGGAGACGACATCAATACGGCTGGTGCTTCAGTTAGCACCAACTTCATACCAAATACAAACCAGTGGAGTGAGCAAAGTGTGTCCCTAGCCACCATGGAAGGAGAAGAGCATGTACTCATCAAG
>Ga0209702_10006273_pt1 | contig 15414 bp, 17 predicted proteins | sample FRY01_FD_187210 | JGI IMG/M metagenome (GOLD analysis project Ga0209702, IMG submission 187210) | Freshwater microbial communities from Lake Fryxell liftoff mats and glacier meltwater in Antarctica - FRY-01 (SPAdes) (version 2) | ecosystem: Environmental > Aquatic > Freshwater > Ice > Glacier... | reverse complement strand
TTTACTCTGAGTGAGTCAGATGTAGAGCCAGTTGAATTACCGAACAGCTTAAAGCAAATGATTGCTTTAAATCTACTTAAATCACGAACGGAGTAATAAGCATGGAAAACATCAATGAAATTAAAGCACTTGCGGAAGTGCAAAGCACACTCTTAGAGAAGCATAAAGAGTTAAAGTCATGGGTCGAAAAAGCATCTGGCGAAATGCAAGTTGCTAATTCAGCTTCAGTTGAAACTAAAGCAGCACTTGAAAAGTTAGCCGATCAGTCAGCATCATTAACCGAAAAGTGCTTAGAGATTGAGCGTCGCGTATCAGAAGGTTTTGAAACTTCACAAAAAGCCAAGCATGAAACGGCTGGTGAGATTTTTGTTAAGAGTGATTCGTTTAAGGAAATGGTTGCTGGTCGTAGCAAGTTTGCTCGTGTTGAAATTAAAACTGCTATTGTTAACGCAACAGGTCAGAATCAGCCACTTGTTGCTTCTGATCGTATGGTTGGTATTATCAACAATCCAAATCGCGTGTTAACAATTCGTGACGTTTTGCCTGTTGGTCGCACTAACTCAAACTTGATTGAGTTCACCAAAGAAAACGTGTTTACTAACAGTGCAGGCCCACAGTACAACTCACCATCATTTGAGAACGTTACTAAGCCTGAGTCAGGCATTACGTTTACATTGGCATCTGCTGCCGTTGTAACGCTTGCTCACTTTATTCCTGTGTCACGTCAGGTATTAGAAGACGCACCACAATTGGAATCATATGTAAACGGTCGTTTAAGCTACGGTTTGAAATTGGAAGAAGAAGATCAGTTGCTTAACGGCAATGGCGCTTCAGGTAACATTTCAGGTATCTTGAACTCAGGTAATTTTGTTGCTTATAATCGTGCAAGAACTGGCGACACAAAGTTAGACGCATTGCGCCGTGCTGTTACTCAGGCTCAGTTGTCAGAGTTCACCGCCGACACAATCGTGATGAATCCTGCTGATTGGGAAGAAATTGAATTGCTCAAAACTACTACTAGTGAATATGTTTGGAGCAATCCAGTAGCGATGGCTGGCCCACAGATATGGGGCAAGACAGTTATTCCTACTAATTCAATTTCTGCTGGCACATTCTTGGTCGCTGCAATGAGTATGGGCGCTCAGTTGTGGGACAGACAAGATGCAAACGTTCAGATTTCTTACGAAGATGGCAACAACTTCACTAAGAATATGGCGACATTGCGTTGCGAAGAGCGTTTGGCATTAACAATTTACCGCCCATCTGCTTTTGTAAGCGGTTCGTTCTAAACTTGTTAGTTGCATAAAATTGGGCTTGGTGGTGTACTCACTATCAAGCCCTTTTTATTTAGGAAAATATTATGGAACTAGTAGAAGTCATTTCACGCGCACACTTTGAGAATCCTCAAACAGGCGCAGTATCTCGCAAACAGCGTTTACGCATCGGCGTAGACCTTGCCGAATACTTAAAGTCTTTAGATTTGATTGATTACGCAAACCCTACCGTGACGGTAGCCAAAACAATCGCCAAGACAGAAGTGGAAAACCTTGGTGGGGGCGTACCGTCTATGTTCTTGCCACAGGCCCCAGTCTTACCAGAGGCGACTGTGAATCCGTTGCCAAGAGGCAGAAGGGGCAGGCAGCAAAAGTAATTGCAATCAAAGATTCTTGGCGCTGGCTACTTAATGCTGACATCATGTATGCGTGTGACGATCATTGGTTAGACCTGTATGTAAACGAAATTAAGCGTGACTTTTCGGGGCAGATATGGACACAATCTGTATTGAGCGCACGAAAGTACAAGTTAAATTTATGCGAAGGTCAGTCAATGCCAGGCTTAGGTCGGGAAAAATTGCACTTTGGCAATAACTCAGGTTATCAGGCTATAAATCTTGCATATTTGCTTGGCGCTACCAAAATTGTGTTGTCAGGGTTTGACATGAGTATAATTGGTGACAAGGTTCACTTCTTTGGCAGTCACCCGTACCATCACAAAGGACAAGGCCCAAATAATGAAATTATGAAGCGTTGGTGCGCTAACTTTGAGCGCTTGGCAATGGACTTAGAGTATGAGGGTGTAGAAGTTATTAACGCAAGCAGACATAGCGCATTGACTGCGTTTAAACGAATGGATTTAGAGTTATGTTAAAACTATTTTGTGGCTACGACAGCAGAGAAGCAATTGGCTATCAAGTCTTTTGCAATAGCGTTATTGCTCGGTCTAGCGTACCCGTTGCTTTTACGGCACTTAATAGTCAAGGGCAGAAAGTTGGCACAAATTCATTTACTGTATCTAGGTTTCTCGTGCCTTACTTGTGCGGCTTTCAGGGGTTTGCGGTATTTGCTGATGCTTCAGACATGATTTGCTTGACTGACATTGCCGAGATTGCAAAAGAATTTAATAACATGAACACCCCTGTTAAAGTGGTCAAACATGACTACAAGACCAAAAACCCAAACAAGTATATTGGCACTGACATGGAAGCAAAAAATACAGACTATTGGCGCAAGAATTGGGCGAGCCTTATGGTAATCAATTGCGATCATATTTTGTGGCGCAAGTTTACGCCTGACTTTGTAAGTAAATTAAAGCCAATTGATCTGCTTCAATTTAAATTATTTCACCCAGACGATATTCATGAGTTGCCAAAAGAATGGAACTGCTTAGTCGATGAGGGGCAAGACCCTACTGATGCAAAAATACTGCATTGGACAGCAGGTGTACCAGCATTTGAGCACTATAAGTTGGCCAAGTGTGCAGATAAATGGCGCAAAGAGATGAGGTCAGCTTGTTACCCGTCACGTACATAATCGAACATCAACAGACTTCACCCGTATTTGGCCATGCTTTTGCTAAAGGGTGCGGAGGCAATATTAGCTCGTGCCCTGATTTGTTATTAGACGGTGATTTTGCAGGGTTTGTAGTGCCTGAATTGCAATCCATACTTCGCAAAGCAATAAGTGAATGGCGCAACTGGTATTACGGTGATAAAGCGTACTTTGGTAGGGGCAAGTACTTTCGAGTCACAAAAAATAGAGTGATGCACGACTGCGAAGGCGATGCCACACCACATAGATTTGAAAAGTTAGGGTTAAAGATTGAGCCACTCAAAGAAGGCAGGGGTATTGTAATTTGCCCCCAATCTGATACATTTTTCAGGCTAAAAGGCATGAATCAAATGCTTTGGATTCAAAGCGTAAGGCAAGAGCTAGAAAAGCACACCGACAGACCGATTAGAGTCCATTTTAAGCAAACAGATAACTCAGAGTTTGTATTTCTTAAGGCATTAAGAAACGCTCACGCTGTGGTCGTACATTCATCTATGGCAGGGGTTCAAGCATCAATTCAAGGTATACCGTGCTTTGCCACTGACCCGACAAGCGCATCTGCCAAGTTTGGTTTGACGGATTTGTCTTTGATTGAATCACCCGTATTGCCCGATAATAGGGATAAAATGGCTTTTATACTAGCCGATAATCAATTTACGCTTAACGAATTGTCGTCAGGCATGGCTTGGGAGAAAGTGAAATGAAAGTTTGGGAAGGGCTTTATATGCCCGATGAAGAAACACATTACATTCAATGGTTTAAGCATACCCAAAAGTATGTTGATGGTAAGCCAGCCTATCAATATCACAAATACGAAGAGTGCTTAAAGGTCTTGCAAAACAAGCGCAACGCAATTGATATTGGTGGCAATTTAGGCTTTTGGTCGCGTGTGATGTGCCTAGACTTTAACCGAGTGGAAGCGTTTGAGCCTGTACAGTTATACGCTGACATATTCAAACTAAACGCCCCCGATGCAAACTTGCATGTACTCGCATTAAGCGATGAGGAGCAAGTTATCAATATGGTCTGCGAAGAAGCCGATACTTGTGGCAACACAAGGGTAGAAGTATTAAAAAAGCGTGGCAAATTACGTGAAAAATCAATTCAAGAAGCTATTGCGGTTACTCTTGATAGCTTTGAATTTACCGAAGTTGACTTCATTAAGATTGACTGCGAAGGATACGAATACCCAATCCTTATGGGTGCAGAGCAAACTATCTTGGCAAATAAGCCCGTTATTATCGTTGAGCAAAAACCGAACAAAGGTAATACGTTTGGCTATGCCCAAGACAAGGCGGTTCAGTATTTAATCTCGTTAGGTATGAAGACGCATAAAGTCATATCTGGTGATTACATAATGGCGTGGTAATGGGTTGGGGCGATGAAATTATGGCTTTGGGTGAAGCCGAGAAGTTGTCAGGTAATGTTGCTATTGTTGACGCTTCAGGTATGCCACGACAGCACCCAGCGTGGCTAGGTCATTTAAAAATAGCTAAACCAAGCGAGAGCTTTGAAAACTCGGTGCTTAATTGCCCTGGTCATCGCCCTTACATTAAGTCCGTCACTGCGGCATCTTGGAAATGGAAGGAATACACGCCTAGAGCTGGGCGTATACAATTCTCACTAGAGGAACAAAAGCAATCAAATAAGCTGGTTGGAAATTTTGTTGTCATTGAGCCATTCTTAAAAAACAAAGTAGAAAGCCAAAACAGGGGTTGGGGCTGGGGCAATTTTGCTGCGCTGACTCAATTGGTTGATGTAGATTGGGTTCAAGTTGGCGCAACTAAGCCTAAGTTACTACCTAACGCAAGGTGGATTCAAACTAAAACGGCTCGTGATATGGCTGTCGTGCTTTCAAAAGCAAAATCGTTTGTTGCACCAGAGGGCGGTATGCACCACACGGCTGCGTCACTTAACTTGGCTGGCGTGGTTATCTTTGGTGGGTTTATTTCGCCACAGGTAACAGGTTACAGTTGCCACACCAATATCTTTAAGGGTGATGACACAGAGTCTAGCCTTGGTTGCGGGAAACGGGTAAAATGTATTCATTGCGAACGAGCTATGCAGGAAATTACGCCAGAATATGTGGCTACTAAATTGAAAGTGTATTTAGATGGCAAATAAATCAATTGTGGCTTCAGTTACGGAAATGTGGCCACAAGGTTTTGCATCTGATACGTTTTACATTAAGTTAATGAATACAGACGGTTCTACCGCTACTGGTATATTCCGTGCACGATGGGAAGAGCATTCATGAGCTATTTAATTAAAACTGTACAGCCAAGCACCGAGCCAATTACGCTCGCTGAGGCTCAACTACATTTGCGTTTAGATACGCAAGGCTCTCCACCATCTCACCCTGATGATGCGCTAGTTGAAACGCTTATTACAAGTGCGCGTGAAACAATTGAAAGCCACACAGGGCAGACTCTAAGCCAAACACAGTTTTCTATGGAAGGCAAGGTTGTTAACTCGGAATTAAACTTAAAGACATACCCAGTTACTATCATTGCCTCTGTAACTTACGAGGATAGCGATGGTGCGATTATAACGGTTGACCCAGTTGAGTATAAGGTTAGTAACTTTGAGCGCCCTAGTCGCCTTGTATTCAAGAGTGTAGACGCTGAAAAATTATTAACAGTTAACTTTACGGCTGGGTTTACAGATGGTCAAAGCCCAAATTCATACCCTATGCCTGACTTCTTTAAGGCAGCGACCAAGATTATGGTAGCTAACCTTTATGAGAATCGTGAATCAACAAGCGAGAAAGAGCAGTACGAGCGCCTGCAATCATTGACGTACATTCTTGGCTTTCAACGCACAACGATGGGCTTGTGATGGATATAGGTCGCCTAAACAAACGCATTACGATTCAGACTCAATCAACCGCTTACGATGAAGTAGGTCAATTGATTGATGATTGGTCTACGTTTGCAACCGTTTGGGCGAACATTGCTCACAAGTCTGGCATTGAATCAATTAAGGCGGAAGCCGTTGCGTCAATGGTCAAGGCAAGTTTTAGAATTAGATACCTAGCAGGAGTCAACGCAGGTATGCGGATTATTTTCCGTGGCTCACAGTATCAGATACTTGCTGTGCTTGCACACGTTGATGACAATAGGTATGTTGACCTAGTGGCTGAATTGACCAATGGGGTTGTGCCATGAGCGTAAACATGACATTAAATCTTAAGGGCGACTTTGATAAGGTTTTAGATAAACTAGAAGCTGACGTGCTTGATAAGGTTTTGCGACCTAGCGCTCGTGCTGGAGCTTTAGTTTATTACGAATTGATGCATGCAAATGTGCCCTACAAAGAAGGTGCATTGTTAAACGCTATTTACCATGCTTTTATTACAGAAAAAGAAACCAAGACTTACAAGTCGTACAGAGTTGGCGTCAATCATAAAGAAGCGCCTCATTGGTGGCTAGTTGAGTTTGGTCATATGTTTCGATACAGGTTTAAAAAGAAGAATGACGGTAGCTATGTAACTTTAGTTCGACCAAATAAGATGGGTACACCAAAGCCATCTAGGAAATCACCTCAATCCGTTAAAGACGCATACTACATTCCATTAAAAAATCCATTTCAATCCACGCCTTCTGCTTACATTAGAAAGAGTTTTGGTCAAGGCAAATCAATTGTGGCTCAAGCTATGATTAGACGAGCGCGTGAACGAGCAGCAGACGTACTAGCAGGAAGACCATAAAAATGATTGAAATTGACTTTAGAACAACAATTTTGTCTGCTGCACCTAATAGAGTGTTTGCAGATTTTGCTCCAACGGCAGTTTTGGCTGAAGCCAATCCATTGCCATTTGTAACCTATAACGTTATAGGAGGTTCTGCTAGACAGACAATAGGAACGCCAGATTCGCTTAAAATGTATCGGGTTCAGGTTAATTGTTTCGCTAAAACACGAATATTGTGTAGTAACCTTTCAATTTTGGTAGAATCTAAGTTAAACAATGCGAGCCTGTTTAAGGCTGTGTCATTGGGGCAGCCAAATTCAACCTATGAAGACGAAGTTAATCTTTATGGTTGTATTCAGGACTTTTCAATTCATTATCAGGTAGTTTAATAAGGGGTATTCATCATGGCTACACAAACAGTCGCAGGTGCGCGGTTTAGTATTTCAGCAACAATTCCAGCAACGTTTAACCAAGTTGGTTACGAAGCAGTCTTTACAGCATCGCCTGGCGCATCAGTAATTGGTGACGTAACAGACGGCGGTCAGCATGGTCGTATGTATAACGTTGTTACGCACAATCCTATCGGTTCACGAGGCACTCAGAAGTTTAAGGGTAGCTTTAACGAAGGTCAGAAAGTATTTAACTTAGCCGTCAATCCTGACGATGCGGGTCAATCATTAGCTATCACAGCATTAGATAGCGACAGCGATTACTCGTTCAAAGTCCTGTACCAAGACGGTTCTGCTGATTACTTTCAAGCAAAAGTTATGGGCTTCCAAAAGTCCACTACTGGTGTTGACACAATGCTTACCGCAACATTGACAGTTGAAATTACAACTACAACTGGCGGTGTAGGTGTTGTATTTGTAGATGCAGCGTAAGCTGTGAATGTTTACCAAAGGCGACCCGTCTTTCTCTTAGCGGGGGAAGCGGGTCGAATTTGGTTTGTTTTGTAACCCGCTCTGAGGACTATGTTATGTCATTAAAAAATTATTCGTTAACTGAAACAGCCGCTATGCAAGTTCAAACGCCTGATGGCGAAAATATGTACTTAGACGAGCAAATGGAAAAGCCTGTAATGATGCACTTGTACGGCATTGGTTCAAAGCAATACCAAACTGCTGAACGTAAGCGTCAAGACTCTTTGGCTAACAAGTTTAAGCGCTACAAAGCAAAAACTATTCCTAGCGAAGAGCTAGAGGAGTTGCGTGTTGACTTCTTGGTTCGCTGTGTGTCAAGCGTTGAGAACTTTGAGCTTGACGGGCAAAAAGGCGAGGATTTATATCGTGCTGTGTTTTCAGATCGTTCGCTTGTGTTCATTACCGATCAAGTTGATCGTTTTATAAGCGATCAAGCAAATTTTACGAACAAGCCTTTAGCGAATTAAAAATATATTCGATGTTTTTGGGGTGGCTTCACGCTGCTCCAAAGTTAAGGGCTGACAAAGACAACCGCACAACTCGTCAAGGTTTGATGAGCCAAAGCGGAAAAGAAATAGAATACCCACCGTGCGAGTTTAACTACATGGTGGAATACTTGTTTTCGTGTGGCCCAGTACTTTCCAACGCAATGGGTTCAAGCCCACTATGCCATCAAGAAATACGAGCGTGGCTTAAGAATATGCGCTTAAAACTTTGTCCTTGGGAAATTAACGCATTACGAGAAATGTCACGCCAATATCTTTATCAATTGGTACAATCAGAGAATGAGGACACTCCTCCGCCTTGGGTTCCTGAAATAGATGAAGTTGCAGGCAAGCAAATTGTAAGCAAAGTGAAAGACATATTGAGGGGTTGAGCGATGGAAGGACAAAAAGCTGGTGCGATGAACATTGAAGTCGGCGCTGAATACAACCCAAAAGGTCTTTCAGAAGCTAAAAAAGACTTAAACAGTTTTAAAACTGTTGCAGACAACGCAAGCAAAAGTGTTCAAAAAAGTTTAGGCGAGATAGATGGCGCTTCAGCAGAGGTTGCTGTTTCGTATGATACGTTAAGCAAATCTCAGCAAAAGTCTGCCGAGCGTATGAAGAAGTCTATGGAGATTGCTTCAGCCCAAACAAAGGCAGATGCTTATGAAATAAAAGCTCGTCACTTAGGCATTTTGCCTCAAATGACGGCTGAAATAGAAAGCCTAAGAAAGATTGAGCAACAACGAAAAGAAGCGGCAATTGCTTCTGAGCTTCATTCAAAAGCAATGAGAGCAGAAGAGCAAGCCTTGCGTTCAGCAGAGATTGCCAAAGCCCGTGCTACGGAAGCAGGAAAACAATACGTTGCCAACTTAGAGCGTCAAACCGCAACTATTGGTATGACTCGTAAACAAATACTTGAATACGAAGCGGCTCAAATGGGTGTAAGCGCACAAGCGCAACCGCATATTAACAAGATGTTTGATACAGGCAATGCTTACCGTGCGGTAGGCATGTCAGCCAAGCAGACTCAGCAAGCAATGCGTTTATTACCCGCTCAGATTACGGACATCGTGACCTCTCTTGCATCTGGTATGCCTGTTTACCTTATTGCCATTCAGCAGGGCGGTCAGTTACGTGATTCTTTTGGTGGCTTTGGTGGCATGCTTAAGGGTGTCATGACACTGATTTCACCTGCCATCGTTTTATTCGCCTCTCTCGCTGCCGCAGGCGGTGCATTAGCCTACGCTTACAATCGCGTAAGTGAGGTGGCTTCACAGTTAAACAAAAGTTTAATTACTACTGGCAACATTTCAGGGCAGACAGGCGCTCAACTATTAGCAATGTCTGAGCGTATAAGTGGTGTTGTGGGAAGTCAACAGGACTCTTCTAAGGCTCTTACAGCGATTATTTCTAGCAACACTCTGTTAGGTCAGTCTTATGAGGATATTGCGTCTGCGGCAGTTGCGTGGAGTCAAGTAACAGGAAAATCCATTGAAGATGTCGTTAAGGAATTTGGCTCAATTGCCAAAGACCCTGTTGCTGCCATGAAAACGCTCAACGAGCAGTACAACTTCTTAACTGCAAGCACGTATGAACAAGCTACAGCTTTAATTGAGCAAGGTAACAATACTGAAGCCACTAGAATTATTATTGAGCAGTTGGAAAAGACTATTAGTGACCGAGTGCCATTGATGGTCGAGCAAACTGGTTTACTAACGTCTGCTTGGGTTAACTTAAAAATGGCGTTTGGTGATGCCGCAGAATCGTTTGCTAACTTTGCGTTTAACTTTAATTTAGAAAGCAAACTAGCAGACACAACCGCAGAATTACAAAAGTTGCGCGATACGTTTGGCGAACTACCATTTGACGATATATCTGGCATACAGTCGCAAATTGACGGGCTAGAAGCGCTTCAATCACGGTTGCAATCACACATTGCTACGCAAAATGAATCAGCAAAAGCGGCTCGTCAGCAGCACGAAGAAACGCAGTTACAAATCAAAATGACTAACTTTTTGAATGATGGCAAAACGAAAGAACAACAAGCGTACATCAACCTTAATAAATTAGTTTTTGTATACAACGAATTGATGGCTGATTCAAAAACAAATACTGAAGATGTCACCAGATTAAGTCAAGCCATGGTAGTGCAGTTTAATGCAATTGCAGATGGTCTTAACAAGGGTGAAACTGAGCAAAAGAAATATGGTGGCACAGTCAAAGACGTCAACGCTGAGATTTTAAAATCTATTGCCAACTATCAGTATGAAACTGAGATGATGTTGGTTAATAGTTACGAGCGTGACCGAGCTAACTTTATGCGTGACTTGGAAGGCAAGGGTATTAAAGAGAATACAAAAGCATGGCGCGAGTATGTAGAAGCGTTTGATGCGGCTACTTTGTCACGCCAAGCGCAAGACAGTATGGTTGAAAAACTAAAGCGTGAAAAGAAAGAAGCTGAAGACTTAATTAAAGTTCGATTGAAGGAAGAGGAGAAGTTCGCCAACGAAGTTGATAAGATTAACCAACAAATCGGTCAGTCGCTTGCTGATGCGCTAATGAATGGCAGTTTGTCAGCCAAAGATTTCATTATCAATATGTTTAAGACGATGGTTCTTAGGCCAATCATTCAGCCGCTTCTGACAGGTGTCTCGGGCGCCCTAGGGTTGGGCGCTTCAGGTGCGGCTATGGCAGGGCAAGCGGGTGGCGGTGGTGTTAGCACGTTTGATATGATTAGTATGCTTAAGAGTGGATATGATGCGTTAAGTGGCGGGTTTGCGGCGGTAGGAAGTACCGTATCATCAATGGCTGCGTCTGCAATGGGCATGGAGGCGGCCTTAGCGTCTGCTGCCGTTACTCCAGCAGCTAATGCGTCAGTAATGGCAATAGAAGCGTCGGCGTCATCAATTGGTGCAGCTGCAACAGCCTTAGCTGGCATTGCAGCAGGTTTCGCCGCAGGTGTTTTTATATCAGGAGATCTGTCAATTACTGGCAATGCTATGACTGAAGTGGCCATAGGCACAGCAATTGGTGCGGCTGTGGGTTCTGTTGTGCCAGTTGTCGGCACGGCTTTAGGCGCTTTTGTTGGTGGCACACTTGGCGGTCTAGTTAACCGAGCATTCGGTTCAGGCGCAAAACAAGTGCAAGCGTCTGGTGTTACAGGCAATATATCCGCAGGTGGCTCAAGCCTTGCTTCATTTTCACAGTGGTCAAAGAAAGGCGGTTGGTTTGGTGGTGGCGGTTCAGGTACAGATATCTCTGCTATTGACGCAGGGACATTAAATTTCTTTAACCAAACCACAAGCGCCATTGGCTCAAGCATTGAGATTATGGCAAGGTCAATGGGCGTGAGCGTAGATAACATTAACGCATACTCTCAAGCAATCAACTTAAATTTAAAAGGATTAAATGATGAGCAAATACAAGAAGCGGTTGGCAATACGCTAAAGAGCTTCTCTAACAACTTAATTAACTTTGTCATACCTGCTGTTCAATTCATGGGCAAAGAGGGCGAAACATCTACGGACACATTGATTCGGTTGTCAACCAACCTTAACAAGGTTAATCAAACATTTTCGTTAATCAAAGTTGGACTAATGGAAATCTCATTGGTCAGCGCTAAAGCCGCAAGCGATTTAATTGATTTAGCAGGCGGTATAGATTCGTTTACACAAAAGATTGATTACATATACCAGAACTTTTACTCGGCGCAAGAGCGTGTTGCAATGGCAACCGAACAAACCACAGCCGTCTTAAGCGCTTTAGGGCTTTATTTGCCAAACACTAGGGACGGGTTCAAAGATTTATTTCAAGTTATTGCAGGATCTGGTAGCGCCTCTCTGACTGCGGCATTGCTTGACTTGGCTCCAGTTGTTAATGAAGTCATTAAATACACTGAGGCACTAACTGAAGCAGAGTCAAAACGGCTTGAGCAAATCAGAAACGAAGGGCTTGGGTTAGAGAAGCAAATGCTTGAATTGCTCAAGGACACTGTTGAGTTGCGTAGACTTGAGCTACTAACGCTTGATGAGTCTAATCGGGCTTTGCAGATTAGTTTGTTTGGTGTAGCTGATGCACAGTTTGCCGCATCAAGAGCTGCCTCTGAAACCGATAAATCTTTTTCTGATTTAAAAGATGTTATTGCAAGTCAATTGTCACTTGCTTTGACTAACTTACAAACCAACTTTGATTTGCTAACAGTGTCTATTAACAATCAGATTACAGCCACGCAAGTGGCTAAGGCGATAGCAAATGAAAATTTAAACAGTCTAAACCAGATATTTTCAACCCTTAGCACTAACATAATCGGGATATTGGGTGATGTCCAATCTATGCAGACAGCCAAACAAGGCTTTGCATTTGTTACGAACGCCCTTACATCTGCTCAAAATACTGGTTATATGCCAGACAACGATCAGTTATCTCAGGCTGTTGGCGCAGCGCGTAGTGGCTTAGGTTCAAGCAACTTCTCATCTGCTTTTGAACAACAAAAGGCAAGTTTGGGATTGGCTAATCAATTGATTCAGTTGCGGGGTATTGCGGGTGATCAAATGAGCACAGCCGAGCGCCAAGTAGAGTTAGCTGAAAAACTATTAGATGCGTTTAATCAAAGAATTAGACAAGCTGATCTTATTCACAATCTTGAGTCTGATTTAACTAAATGGGTGTTTGATAAACAATCTCAGTACGCAGACAATCAACTGAAGTCAATAGTTGCGTTGCGCTCGGCTATGTATAACGTTGATGGCTCAATTAACACAAACTTTGCGGAAGATGCAAAGCGTATTGAGTCACAAATGGCTTTAGATAAGTTCTTATTTGACCAGCAGATTGCTTATGCAGGATTTAATATCGCTGAAATAAAAAATGTTAAATCAGCCATATTTGGTTCAAGCTCAAATCAAATGGATTGGCTTAAAAACATTCAGGCGGTTCTTTTTAATTTAGACGGATCAATTAATCTGAGCGCCGCAGATCAAATTAACGAGCTTGCAAAACTAGGCTCAACCGTTGTTGGAGGTGTAGGTTTAAATATCGACAAGGCTTCTGATAAGACATTTGTACAATTTCTGCAAACTCTTAAAGCGCAAGGCGTTATTTCTGATGAGCAACTTAAATACGCCGAAAGGCAAATTGGTTCTATATTTGGAGTTGAAAACTCTGTATTTGATGTAGAAACCGCAATTCAAGCGCTAAAAGGTGAGCTGAACAACAACTTTGGCGTAGAAAATGCTGTCTATACAGTTCGCGATGCAATAAATTTGTTGGCTGTTAACATTAATTCCGAACGTGTTTCGTTAAATGCAGTGTTATCTTCATTGGTTGCTGTGCAGCAAGATGTCAATGCAAGAGCGAAAGCTGAAGCTGAAAGACTTGCAGCCGAACGTCAAGCAGCAATAGATAGAGCAGCAGCAGAAGCAAAAGCGTTAGCAGAAGCACAACAAAGGGTTGCTCAAGCAGCAGCAGATAAACGTGCGGCAGATGCTGCGGCTTTGGCAGCGCAACAAGCCGCAGCAGCGGCTGAAGCAAAAAGACGAGCAGATGCGGCTGCGGCTTCGGCTGAAGCTGAAAGGCTTAGAAAACAGGCAATTGGAGATATGCTGTTTGAAAGGGCATTTGGGTTTTTAGATAACCAGTCAACTTACGACCCAAATTACGTTAGCTGGGGTGGCTCTCAAAACGCAGAGGGTGGCATGTTTCAAGGCGGCCTGTCATTGGTTGGCGAGGAAGGCCCAGAATTAGTTAACTTTGCTCGCCCATCAATGATATACACCGCAGGTGAAACGGAAAACATACTTAACAATGGTGCTAGTAATGCCGACTTGTCAAACGAAGTTCGCCAGTTGCGAGCAGAAAACAAGGCGCAGAGTCGCTCAATGGTATCCTTGCAAAATCGCATGACAAAGTTACTCGAAAGTTGGGATAATAATGGCTTGCCTCAAGATAGGGTGGAAGCATGAGTACGAATCCAAATGCACTAACGATTGTTAACCCGATTGTAATTACTGACGCAATTATTGACGTTTCAGGTAGCCCTCCTGCAACCAATGTGCCTGAAAATGACTATGCGGTGTGGGCAATAGGCACAACTTACGCACAAGGCGACAGAGTAATACTGACTTCTACACATCGTATTTACGAGTCGTTACTAGGTTCTAATACAGGTAATTCACCAACAGATGTGTCTAGCCCGACTTATTGGATTGATGCTGGGCCAACAAACAGGTGGGCGGTATTTGACCTATCTGTTAACAAAAGCACTGTTCAGGCTGATAATATTACTTATGTATTAGAGCCAAACACAGCCATAAATACTTTGGCAATTCTTAACGCACTATCTGCTACGATATTAAATATTACGATGTTTTCACCCGCCACGGGTTCGCCAGGCATTGTGTATGAGCGCACCGTAGATTTGACCGATTTACCCCGTACTCCTGATTGGTGGGCGTGGTTTTATGGTACTAAAGTTGAGCGAACACAATCAATACTTTTAGATTTACCTTCATACTCTGATTGTGTTGTTAAAATAGAGCTAATTGGTGGTACAGATTTGTCGCTAGGTGAAATAATTATCGGTCAGCAACAAAACTTTGGTATTGGCGTGAACTACGGCGCAAGAGTAGGCATACAAGATTACAGTCGGAAAGAAACAAATGATTTTGGCGATACCGTTTTAATTCAAAGAGCATTTGCAAAACGAGCTAACTTTAACTTACTTATCAATAAAAACGAAACTGATACTTTGCAAAACGTTTTAAGTCGCATTAGAGCTGTACCTGTTTTGTGGATTGCATCTAGTGATTACGAATCAACCACAGTATTTGGCTTTTACAAGAATTTTGATATTTTGATTAGTTACCCGTTACACTCAGAGTGTGAATTAGAAATTGAAGGATTGGTATGACAACTATTACGAATTTACCAGCAGCTCCTGAGCCGACTGACACCACGGCAGAATTTAATGCCAAGGCGTTTGCTTGGGTGGGTGCGATTGACAATTGGACTGATCAAGTTAATGCTTTGGCGGTTGCTGTTGACGCTGATGCATCTACTGCTACTACCAAGGCAGGGCAAGCAAGCGTGTCTGCTGTTGCTTCATTAGCAAGTCAAAACGCGGCGTCTGTCAGTGCGGTTAACGCATCAAACAGCGCTGGTGCAGCGCTATCAAGCGCTAATTCTGCCATTGCCACTTACGACCAGTTCGATGACCGTTACTTAGGCAGCAAAGCCTCTGCGCCTACACTTGATAACGATGGCAGTGCGCTACTGACGGGGGCGTTATATTTTAATAGCGTGACTCAAGTTATGAACGTCTACACGGGCGTGGCGTGGTCGGCTACATATATCCCTGTAACAGGTTATGCGCCAATTGCTGACCCACAGTTCACAGGTGAGATTAAAGTTAATGGTAATGATGTACCTAACCAAACCGACATCGGTACAGACCCAAATCAGATACCGCTGAATCAGTTTTTAGGTAGCTT
>Ga0209702_10006272_pt1 | contig 15414 bp, 11 predicted proteins | sample FRY01_FD_187210 | JGI IMG/M metagenome (GOLD analysis project Ga0209702, IMG submission 187210) | Freshwater microbial communities from Lake Fryxell liftoff mats and glacier meltwater in Antarctica - FRY-01 (SPAdes) (version 2) | ecosystem: Environmental > Aquatic > Freshwater > Ice > Glacier... | reverse complement strand
ATAGGCTTTTACTTTCTCAAAACCATTTTTTGCTATAGTTTGGGCAATATCTCTATTATTTAATAAAAATTCTATTTTTTCTGCTAATTCTATAGTATTTCCTGGTTTAAATATTAAACCATTAACATCAGGTTCTACTATCTCTCTTGGACCAAGAAGATCACTTATTATGACGGGTTTTGAATGAGCGAATGCTTCAAGGATGACAATTCCAAATGACTCATATCGTGATGGCATACAAAATATATCAATACTATTATAGAATTTTTCTTTATCATCAATCCAGCCAAGCAACTCAATATCATTCTGAAGATTCAGATCTTTGATTAATGTCTTTATATTATGATATTCAACTCCGTCCCCTGCAATTATTGCTTTAAACTCTATTTTTTTTTGTTTTAATAAATTCAGCGATTCAACAAAAATATCAATCCCTTTAATTCTATCAAACCTTCCCATAGTTCCAATAACTGGAATTTTTTGGAACTGCGGTAATGAAAACTTAAGAATATTTGGGATTTTTATCATATTAGGAATATGTGATATTCTATCTTTTTTATATCCATTGTTAATAATAGCTTGCATAATGTTATCACTTACTGATATAATGTAATTAGAGTTTTTTATATGATCAAAACCATATCCATGAGCTACTCCTATTCTTTTAGTTAGATTCGCAGCTTTCTTCATCATATAGTGGGCTCTGTTTCCATGAGTTATGATAAGATCAGGGTTTTCATTTTTTATAATATTTCTAAGTCTAAATAGTGCTACAGGGTCGTATTTTGAGAAATTTCCTACTTTATAAAACTGATCGTTAATAGGTAGAATTATTTTTGATTTTGCATGTATTATAGATGTAACATCATGTGAATAAAGTTTAAGAGCTTTATTGTAATCTAAAAAGGCTTGTTCTAGACCGCCTTCTCTTGTAGTAAAGGTAACATTTAATATTTTCATAATTAAGGCATCTTGGTTTTGATTGTGATAGAATGTAACCTAGAGACTAAAACATTAGACAACGCTTGTTTTACTGCTTTATGTTGCTTAATTAATGATAAACCAGAAAATGAATGATCGCTTATCTCTAAAGCATAGTGATCTTGATCTCCAACGAGATCAGAAATTTTAATTATTGAATCAGGAAAGGTTTCTCGTATGATTTTTTCCAATTCTTTAATAGATATTGCCATGTTTTATCTTTTGCTCATATAGTAGTTAAAGTTATATGCAAATTACAAGGAAAGTTTATAATCTTCAATCTTTAAATTTTTTGCAAGGTTGTAATTTAAAGGTTGGTATACTTGGAGGATCTTTTGATCCAGCTCATTTAGGTCATGTGCAATTAAGTCATCAAGTATTAAAATCTTTAGGGTTTGATTATATAATTTGGTTGGTATCAGTGCAAAATCCACTAAAGCCAAAATATAAAAACGATATTTTTACAAGAGCTATGGAAGCTACCAAGGTTGAGCAAAATCCAAGAATTTTGATTTCAACTATGGAGTATGATGTTAAGTCCAATTATATATATAACTCATTAAAAACTTTAGTACAAAGATTTAGCACTATAGATTTTACTTGGATTATGGGAACGGATAACACAAAAGATTTCCATAAATGGTATAGATATGAAGATATACCGAATTTATGTAAAATTATAATTTTTGATAGACCAAATTCCTCGCGTAGCTTGAATTTTAGTCGTTTTAGTATGAAGTTCAAAGGAATTATTGATAAAAACCAAACTAGCCATATAATGACTAGAGATGTGATGATTTACCACGGCATTATGTCGAGCGTAGCATCATCATTAATTAGAGATAAAGTATAGCAAAAACATGAAAAAAAATATTAAAGCTGAGAATTTAGCTGAGAATTTAACTGATATAAAAGATTTTATAATACAGTGCTTAGAAGATAAAAAAGCTGAAGACATAAAAGTAATAAATTGCACTTCAAAAACAGACATAGCTGAAATAATGATTTTTGCTACGGGCCGTTCTGTTAAAAATATCAGTGCAATAGCAGATTATATAGGCTTTGAGTTAAAATATAAAAAGAATATAAGTGTTAATATAGAAGGAATGAATTTATCGGAATGGGTATTGCTTGATACAGGTAATATAATGTTGCATCTTTTTAATCCAGAATCTAGACAATATTTTAAATTAGAAGAAATATGGATGGAAAAAACGTGAATTTGAAAATAATTCCTATAGCAATAAAAGCTATTTTATCACTTTAATAGGTTCTCAATGGAAGAAAATATTCTTATTAATATTATTGTTTTAATCGGCGTAGCAGTTTTTGTTGTTGCAGGATTTAAGCATTTTAAATTAAGCCCAGTTTTAGGATATTTGGTTGCAGGCGCAGCAATTGGGGATCACGGATTCAAAATAGTTACGCATACTCAAACACATTTGCTTGGTGAACTTGGCATAGTTTTCTTGTTATTTGCAATAGGTCTTGAGCTCTCTTTTGAAAGATTGAAGGCTATGAGAAAATATGTATTTGGTCTTGGTTCGATGCAAGTTGTTATTACTGCAGTAATTATTACTCTGATTGTCATTTTAATTCATAAGGATTTTACTTCTGCTGTGATTATTGGAGTAAGCCTTGCATTATCTTCAACAGCAATTGTTATGCAGGTAATTGCTGAGACACGTAGCGGATCAACCCAAGTTGGTAGAATTTCATTAGCTATCCTATTATTACAAGATTTTGCAGTTGTGCCATTATTGGTTATTATTCCACTCCTTTCAGGTGGGAATAGCAAAGCATTTATAGTCTCAGCTTTGGGAATAGCGCTACTAAAGGCTGTTGTAGCATTACTTGCAATATTTATTGCTGGTAGATTATTTTTGCGACCTTTGTTTCTTCTTATTTCATCCGATAAAAGTGAGAGCAATGAATTACCTATTTCAGTGACTTTACTAATAGTTCTTTCTGCAGCTTGGGCGACTGAACATCTGGGGTTATCTCTTGCGCTTGGAGCCTTCGTTTCAGGGGTTTTAGTAGCTGAAACAGATTTCAGATTAAAGGCAGAGGAAAGCATATATCCTTTTAAAAGTTTACTTTTAGGGTTATTCTTTATGACAGTCGGTATGAATATTAATGTCATCCAAACATATGAGCATTTATATTATATCATTGGGTTTTCTATATTACTAATTGTAGTTAAAACTATCATTATAAGTACATTATGTATCTTTTTTGGTTTCAATAAAGGGGTAGCATTTCAGGCGGGATTATTACTTTCACAAGGAGGGGAATTCGCATTTATCTTATTCAACCTTGCAAAAGAGAATAAAATCTTTGAAGAAAATACGGCAAATGTCTTATTGTTAATTGTTACATTCACTATGGCATTAACACCAGTACTTGCTATTCTTGGTCAAAAGATTTCTGAACGTATAGAGCGGAGGCTAGGTAAAACACCTTTGCAAATCATAGAGTTTGGCGCTATGGATCTTGTAAACCATGTTATAATAGCTGGTTTTGGTAATGTTGGAAAGATGATTTCTAGGGTTATGGAAGCTGAAGGAATAAATTATATTGCCCTGGATGTTAATCAAGAACTAGTCAAAGATGAAATATCAAACGGTTTCCCTGTGTTTGTCGGCGATGTGTCTCATATTGAAACTCTTAAAGCTATGGGAGCAGAAAGAGCATTAACGTTGATATTGACTATGGATAATGAGGTAACAATTAAAAAGTCCTTAAAATCTATTTCCAAGGGTTTTCCTAATATCAATATAATTGTAAGATTAAAAAGCTTAAAGAAATCTAGAGAATTCTATGATGCTGGTGCAACCATGATTATACCTGAAAGTTATGAATTAGGCTTACAGCTCGGTGGTGCTGTTCTTAAATCTGTCGGTGTTAGCGAAAATGAAATAAATCGTATAAAAGGTCAATTTAGATCTGGTAATTATATAAAAGCCAAACGTGAAGATAATATGTTAGAATCAGAAGAGAATGATTAGACTATTATATATATTGATTCTGCTTATACCTATATCAATAGAGGCTGGTAAAAAATCAGATTTACCACTTCCTAGATTTGCTTCCATAAAATCGAATGAAGTAAATGCTAGAACTGGGCCATCTATTAAAAGTCCAATAGAATGGGTGTTTGTCAAAAAAAACGAACCTGTGGAAATAATAGCAGAATATGAACAATGGAGACAAATACGAGATGTTAAAAATGATACTGGGTGGGTACATTCAAGTGTGCTTTCTGGAAAAAGGTCGGTTATCATTATTGGACAAGAATCTAAAACTATAACTAAAAAACCAGTTGAAAAAAGTAAAATTATAGCAAACATTCATCCAAATGTTCGATGTGAACTGAAAAAATGCGAAAGTGATTACTGCAAAATTAAGTGTTTCTCTCCAGAGAATAAGAAATATTATTCTGGATTCATACAGAAGAAAGATATATGGGGGGTTTATAAAAACGAGTAGTAATAGACCTCTTTCGAAACTCTACTTCTGAAGGTGATTTGTCCGCCCTATCGATGCTCGAATCCTCATGTACACTGCTGTTCTGTGCGGTCTTCGTCTCCTTTCCCTCTTCATAAGCGAGTTTGGAAAGAGGTCTAATGAATTATGAGGCTGTCTGGATGCTACTTCAATTCTTTAGAAACATTACCAATCTACATTCAAAGTTGGAAATATTTTTTGCAGGCTTTAAAATAGGAATAGCCAGTAATAAGGGTCAGAGTGGCTGCAATCCAAATACTAATTTGACCAAGCAAATCAAAATAAACAATTCCAGATCCTTTGGATCCAAGAATTAGGATTGACAAAGCAAACATCTGCATAAAGGTTTTAACTTTAGCAAGACGTGATACTGGCATATTTACTCTAATAAGAGCTAAAAATTCTCGTAAACCTGCTACCAAGAACTCCCTTGCTAGTATGAGTAGACATGGTATTTCTCCAGCAAGACCTCTTTTGACTAGCATAAGAATCACACAACCCACTAATAGCTTATCTGCTATAGGATCAAACATTCTGCCAAAACTAGATACTAAATTGAATTTTCTTGCAATATAACCGTCAAAGAAATCTGTAATGCTCGCTAAAATAAACAATATTGCGCCAATTCTATGCGCAAGTTTTGAATTGTCTAAATAAAAAGTCATGATTATAACAGGAATAACTGCAATCCTTCCTATAGTAAGGTAATTTGGTATATTCTTATAAATACTCATCTTTTTTCAATTATATTTAAGTATGATTTCCAATATTATAAATGAAATTAAAAGATAAGCAAAATAATCGTAATAACTAGAAGGGTTAATTTAATTGATAAAATATTTATGATTCTTACTCAAATTGTGATAAATTAATTGTTAGCCAATTTGTCGAAAATAATGTAATAAATTAGCATAACTTTATAAACGATATAAATGTTTAATTATAGAATTAAAACCTTAATATTTTTTATTATTACAACAGTAATTTTGGGATCCCATTATTTGAGATTTACTTATGATTGGTATAATAAAAAACAGGAATATTACAAGCTAATAGAAAGAGTTAATGCTACTCCTTTCAATCTTCTAGAGCAAGACCTAAGTAAAATTTTTAATTTAATGAATCTGTTTGAAGCGCAGCAAACTGAATTTGGAGAAAAACAAACTGAAAATTATTTAGCTAGGAAGATAGTACAACTGAATTTAATCAAAAATTTTGTTATCAAAGACAGCGATAATGAATTGCGTGAACAGATGCTTACATTTAGAATTTCTAAAGATATTCTTGAAATAACGAGAGAAAAAATAACGACCTCTATAGATTTACAATCCCTTAAAACCTTAATACAAAACCTTATACCTGAATATATCACTTACAATATTTATTTAAATAACCAATTAATAATTAGTAATGGAGATTTAAGCTACTTAAAAATAACTCAGGAAAGTAAATTAAACACCTCTGACATTTTAGTAAGAAAAATATCTATTAAATTAAGTTTTCTAAAGCAAGAGAGATGGAAATTATTTTTAGATAGCTCTATAGATTATGCTACTATTATTATTTCATGTATTTTTATATCGTTATTTTTATATAGGAAAATAAATCATCGTCTCCGTAAAAAGTTACAAAGGCTTGATGAAGATTTTAACGACTTGAAAAAATATAATGAATTACTTAACAATAAGGTTATTAGGGAGAAAGAGTATATTTTAAGCATGATACAAAAAATAAATAACCAGGCAAAAAATGAATTATTAGTGAAGTTAACTGGAGAGGAGAACAAATCATCTACTAATTTTATTATTTTTCCAATAGCTATAATTGATGATACTAAGAGTATTATCAATATAAAAAAGTTACTAGCTGATTTAGTAGAGTTTTTCAAATATGATTTAGAGCAAAAAAAGATAGAGCTCAATATAAATTCAAAAATTGATAATATAGAAATCAATGCATCAGAAGAATCTCTTTACCAAATAATTTTTAGTCTGGTATTTAATGTTTTAAATTTAATTCCTGATCATACTAACCTTGCTATTAATGTAATAAATGATGAAATATTTAAATTTACTCTGGAATATAATGGATTTAATTTGTCAGAAGAACAAATGAGAAACTATTCAAGCAGATATCCAAAAGAGGTATTTTTATTAAATCTGAATCAAGTTTTTGATCATTTAAAATTATATAAATTTACTTATTCTATAACAAGAAATACCGCTAATAATACGATTAGGTTAGAAATTTGTTCAAATAGAACTATTGAAAAAGAAGATAAGGATAAAATTTTTAAATTAAAAGATTATATAAAAAAATGAAGTGTTTTTTTAATATATACTACTCATACTTCACGAATTGTTCTTTGATTATAAGAAGTCTAATGCCTTTTTTTATACTATTAATCTTTAATATAGCTAATGCTAATGTTAATAATCTTGTAAACCCTGTTGATTATTTCACTGGTCGTGATAAAGAGCTTAAAATTTTAAAAGAGCATTTAGGCGAGCAAGGCAAAACTGTTGCTATTGTTGGCATGGCAGGTATGGGAAAAACTCAATTAGCGCGACAATATTCGTTTGATGAAAGAGCAAGGTATAATATTATCTGGTTTATTGATTCTGGTTTAGATTTAAATCAACAATTTCTTAATCTTGCTCAAGAAATAAATGAGAAAATATGTCAAAATAGCTCTAAATGTAAAATTATTGAAGATATTAAATATATTAAAGATAACATAATGTCTTATTTAAATAGTCAAAAAAATTGGCTATTGATATTTGATAACATAACTATTGATAATAGTGAAAAAGTAAGCACCATTATACCGCGTACACATAATGGTAATATTATTATATGTTCTCAAGATAAAAGTAATTTTGAAGTTATATTGCCACTTAGTATTTTTAAAAGAGAAGCTTCGGAACGCTTAGTTAGTAAAATTAACTCTAATTTTACTAAGGAGCAAATTACTGAACTGACTAATATGTTTTCTGGTTATCCCATATTACTTGCCAAGGGATCAATTTTTTTATTAAATAATAAATATTTAACTGTCTCTGAATATAAAAAGATTTTAAAGTTTGTTGATACTCAAACTGAAATCCAAAAGCATATAAAATTATCAATAGAGAAATTATCTCCGGAGGGTAAAAATCTTCTGCTTGAAATTGCTTTAATTAATAATAGGAATTTTTCTAAAGACCTTCTAGTTAAATTACACGCTAATGGTAATGAGGAATTAAACAAAAACTTATATACGTTAATTAGATTTGCTTTGATAGAAGATAAAGGACTAGGTGTTGATAATGCAAAATTCGAAATGCATGATGTAGTAAAAAACACTATCTTAAATTCTATTAGTATTGAAACTATTAAGGGTTCTATTAGTAAAATAGTAAAAGCCTTTGATTCTGTTTTTCCTTCTACAGAGATTTATAACCATCATGCTTTACTATATAAAGATGACACTATAAGAAGTAATTTGGAAATATTACTTCAAAATGCAGAAAATTATGGCTCAGATATATATGAAATAATGAGCATCAGGGAAAGTTTAGCCTTTGTTTATACCGACCAACTTGATTATTCTAAATGGAAGGAGACTAAGGATTGGTTAGATATGAAAGAAAGGAACAAGGAAATTATTTTTCATTCTATGAGCAATTATCAAAAATCTATATATGCATGGTATATATCTTACCAAGGAATGTATGAATTATTTGCAGTTAATAATGTTGAAGGTGCAAAAAAATATTTATATCGAGCTTTAGAGATAGCTAAGCAAACTAAAGATAATGAGTTACAATTTACAGCTTTCATGCAGCTTTCACAAATAGATGTTCATAGTGGTAATATCGAAAGTGCTAGAATTAATATCATGAATACGGAACAATTATTACATAATTATACAGGAAAATTTGATCTATGGTTACTTTATTATGTAAAAGCTCGGTTGTTGTTATTAGAAGGAAAATATGAGGAAGCGTTAAAAGAGGTGGATCGTAGTATTGAATATATAAAATATTTCCCTCAAGATCAATTTACTGCTCCTCCCTACTTAATGAAAGCTAGGATATTCCTTAATCTGGGACGTTATGAAGAAGCATATAGGATCGCTAATAAAACATATGAGCAGTCTAAAAAATTCTTTAATTATGACCATAGGCTTCAAGGTAGGATACTAACATTGCTTGCAGATGCTGAAAATAATTTAGAAAGACCTAATTTAGCTTTAGAACATATAATAATTGCAAAAAAACTATTTAAGGATGGGTCTGAGAAATATAACGATCCTTTAACTATGATAGTAGAAGGTGATATCATGGTAACAAATCAAAATTATCAAGGGGCTATAGAACGGTACCAGATTGTTGAAGAAGTATTTAATGAACGTTATAATGACAATATGAAAATTGATATAGTGAGTATTTTATATAATAAACTTGCAAAAGCTGCTTTACAAAATAACGATAAGTTTTTATACAAACAACTCTTGTCTAAACATGAGAATATTTTTGGTGTTGGTCATTTTAGAACTATAGAATTATATAAGCAATTGCTTTATTAAAATGGAGAAAGATCTATTTAAGGTTATTCTTTAAGAACCATTCGGCAAAATGTTTATCTATAGTATCAGATTGTGTAGGTAAGCAATATTTATATATTTCCTCAATAGCATCAATTAATTGCCCCAAACTTAATGCGTTCATTTGATTTTGTTCTGCATAATCATTTGTATAGTCGCAGATTGCCTTAAAAAGGGGAACGTTTAATTTAGTTTTAAATAATTCCTCGTTATTATATCTTTTAAACAAACTTTTTCTTTCAAATAATTCGTCTAAAGAACAGTTAAGAACATCGGCAATTTTTAATACAGTGTCTATATTAGGGTTTTTGGACTTATCAGTAAGTATACTATATACTGAATTCCTGCTTAATTTAGCTTTTCTTTCAAATCCTTGAATACTTGAATTAGAATCTTCTAGATATTCTGTAATTTTTACTTTTAGGTTTTCGCTCATAAATTTCCTTTTAAATTTCAACCCATTTTTAACTCTATCATATATTTTGCAAATATAAAAGCTTTTACAAGTATAAAAGCATATTTATTTGCAAGATTAATTTACCATCAATAATTATAGTCCTGACGCTTGTATAGTTACTTTCGCCACCTTTTTAAACTCCATGAACATATGCATTGTCTATGATAATAGAGGAAATTTTTTATTAAAAAGTTCTGATTTTTAATTTAATTACTTATTTTTTTGATTTAATATCAAATTAAAATGTTGTATTTATTGTTTTATTATGTAGTATAAACATATAAGTTAAAATTTTATTCTAACATAAAACTGGATAGAGTAGATTATCTAGTAAAAAAAGCGGGTGAACGTTATGAAACAAGTGCTTGTCGATGCATTGAATGCAAAACAAATAGATTTACAAGGCTTACATAGGCTTGTACTTTATGGTAAACCTTATAAATTGTGGGGTTTTATACCTAATGGATATGAGCCCATAAATATTTTTACTCCTAAAAATGGAAATAATATATTCCATATATTAGCGCACAAAGGTGTGTTGCCTACAGTTTTACCGTTGTTTTTTGGAAACGATTCTGCAGGTATTTTAGAAAGGGAGGGTGTATCGCCCAGTATGAGAGACTTAATGATAAATGCTCTAGACTCGAGAGGATTCACCCCAGCTCATATAGCGGTAGCTTCTAACCCTACCGCTTTAGCTTCATTAGAGAAACATGGAGCAGCTTTGACTAGTAAAAGTTATGCAGATGTTCTTGCGCAATATGGTGATAGTGCCATAAAAATTTCTCCTTTAGAATATATATTTACACGACAAGAATTGGCTGAGAAATTTTTTGCACAAAATATACGTGCTGGTTGTAAATATATTTTCGAATTACTTCTTACAGAAGATAAAATAATTGGAAAAGAATTTCCAAAATACTTACCTTATATAATTGAGCAAGTTAAGGCATTTGACTCTGTTAATGCTAAAAATGTTTTTGATGTAATATTTCAACCTTATTGGCGTGAAATTTTAGCTCAAGATATAATGGAAAAATCTGAAGCATTAAGCAGTATTGTTTCTAAGGATGAGGAAGATAAAATTTCAGCTCTAAAAACAGCTTTAGAAAAATCTATTGAATGCTTAAAAAAAGTTACGCGATTGATAAATCTATTTCAATCACAAGATTGGAAAATGCAAGAAGAAGATTTGTGCGCTTTAACACACTCTGATAAGCCAATTGAAACAGTATTAAAACGATGTGCTTCAATGTTCTTGAACGGTACTTTATCTGGAGTAAAATTAGAGAATTTACTAGATGCAAATGCAATAGATCCTAATAAATTCAAAATATTAAAGGAATTTGTAGAAGATAATAAACAGCCAGTTCATAATGTGATGGCAGTTGTTGAAGAAGTATTGCCTCATCCTTCTGCTGCTGTTGTAGACTCCGATAAAGATGGAGCAGATTTACATAAGGTTAAATCTACTTTATCACAAGCTGTAGCTTCATCAATTCTAGATGAAAATATAAGACAATTACAAACTAGCCCTGTTCAATATACTGAAAACCTAATAAAGGCTGGAATTTTACGTACTAAAGATTCGTCAGCTATATTATCAGCAATCGATGAACACGAAAATGATGAAAATCAAGATCCTAATATAGGGATTGCTCCTGTTTCAAGAGTTCTACCTAAAGACATAGAAGAGCATAAGGAAGTTCATGTAGATATAAGACATGCATTAAGTAGTTCATCTAAGCATCAGCCAATTGCTGCAAAAATTAAGCCTTTGCAAATAGCAAAAAAATCGGCTGAAAAGACTGCAGACCAATCAGTAAGATATGTTGATATAGGTGAATACGCAAAATATGTAACAAAGTTTTTAAAACAACAAGAAGAATGTAGTAAATATTTGGTTGGTGAATTAGGCATAGGTTATAGCCCTTTACATTCTTTTATATTGATGATGGCTTATCCTGATAATTATTTTGGTGATACTGTATTAAAAATCGTTGCAAACAAGTTAAAAGCAAAGCTTAAAAATCCGAGTGAGTTTTTAAGTGAATATATAGAAACATTAGAGATAGATGCGTTTCTTGTAATCAATCACAAGCTAAATCCATATGATTTGGCGTGTAGTAGAGATCAAGATGATGTGGCAAAATTATTATTAAATAACTGGGCTGAATTATACTCACAAAATCCTCGTTCTACATTTGAATCTCCTATTAAGCATCATGCTAATGCTATAATAAAATATTTGTTAGCTGAACAGAATATTATAGATATAGATTGGAACTTAGTCCTAAGGCTAGGGATGAAATATGCTAATGTAGAATCTATAAGTTGTTACGCTAAATCTGATGCTGTTTCAGTAGAAAATATCACGAATAGATCTGGAAAAGACTCAGTTGATGCAAAGTATAATATTTTAAACTACGCATTAGATTGTTTGGTAGAAACATCTCATATAGAGCGCTACCAAGAGCAAGCAAGAAGAGAAGCTGCTCTAGAAAAAATACCAAGATTATGCGCATGCATAGAAATCATTATAGGAACTGATAAAGCTTATTATGGTTTGAATAATATGCTTATTCTCAAGAAAACATTCTCTTTATTGAGAGAATTGAAATCTACTATCAAAGTTTTACCAACAGATGGATCGATGGATCAAATTATTGAATCAATGAATGGTGTCAAAGAGGGAATAATTGCTCGTTACGAGAGCTTTGATTTATCTCTTGAAGCAAAATTAGCAATAGCTAGATTAAATGATGATACTGATAGGTATAGTGAAGCAACGTATGTTACTCATCTATCTGCTCTTTCCGATATAGGACGTGCTGGTGAAGATGACTCTATTATATTAGCTGGAGCTGTTGGTAACCAGCGTGGAACTACGATGGCTACAGCAGGTGCAGTTAATCAGTATGACGAGGACGCATAATAATTTTTAATAAATAAACTAACTAACAACAATTTTAATGAGGTATAATTATGTCTAAAGTACACGAAAACGCTGGAAAGCTTGCGCTTATCCAAGGAAACAAAAAACTTGCAGATAGGGACTTTGCAGAGGCAGCAATATTGCTTACTACTGCTATTGCACAATATGTTCAAGGAGACGCAGCTGAGGTTAAAGCAAATCTAGAAATAGCATATCTTAATTTATCTACGGCGTTAATTTCTAATAATAAGCCAGACGAGGCGATCGACACACTGAACGAAGCAGGTGTTAAAGGATTTGCGTCAGATAAGATTAAGCAGAATTTTGCCGCTGCATATCGTAATTTAGGAATTCAGCAAAAATTAGATGGTAAATTAGATGATGCTATAGCTAGCTTTAAAGAAGCAAAAAAATATGCCTCTGAAGATGCTAAAACACTCTATGATCTTGCTGTTAATCTTCTAGATAATAAAGCCTATGCGGATGCTGAAGCAGAGTTTACAGCGCTCAATGCTAAAGGTTTTTCTGAAGTTCAGTTTCCATTACCACTGCAACTCAATGCAATGTGTAAATTAATAGAATGCCAAGCTGGGCAGAATAAAGATATTGAGCCTACACTAGAGACTGCGTCAAAAGTATTTGATTCTATAAGTCCAGTAGATCAAGCAGCTCATAAATCGGAAGCGGAATTTATATATAGTCGTTTAGTTAAGAGCTTTTTAGTCAAAGGCCAGCATGATAACGCTACTGATACATTAGAAGCATTAGAAACAAATATTGTAGGAATCACAGATTCAATAATTTCTTCTCTAGAAAAATATTCATTGTATCTTTATAACTCTGATCAAGAAGGTGCAATGAAGTTGCTTTTTGGACTTGGTGTTGTTGAACCTAGTCTTGTGGCAAGTGTAAATAGTAATTTAGAATCTATGGCAATGGACTCTCATAAAGTAGGTGCAGAAGCATTTGCAGAGAAAGCTTTGGCTGGTGGTTGTGCATTTGCTGATATAGAAGGTTTATTTGTTGTATAATTTTAAGTAATCCCACCAACCCATCTTCTTAGTACATAAACAAGAAGATGGGTAATTTATAGTAATATAGTAGAGAGTCCATGAACAAGTTAGTAATAAATATAATTGGCAGTATATTAGTATTATTAGCAGTTAATGTATTTGCATCTTCTGAAAGTCCAGACAAATTACCTTTTGGTGATATAACTGCGAAAATAAATAATTCGCCAGTTAAACAAGCAAATCGTGCCAATGCTAGAATGAGCTATTCTCCTTCAAGTTACTCTTCACCTAAAGCTTTAGGTGTTGCTGCAACACGTTCAAGTCAAGTAAGTGTTAACTCAAAAAAATCTGTTGGCAGCCCTTTTTCACCTGGAGATTTGGAAGATGCTCCAAAAGCTAAGCCAAAGGCTCGTGTTTCTCTTTCAAGTCAAGTAAGTGTTAACTCAAAAAAATCTGTTGGCAGCCATTTTTCACCTGGAGATTTGGAAGATGCTCCAAAAGCTAAGCCAAAGGCTCGTGTTTCTCTTTCAAGCCAAGTAAGTGTTAACTCAAAAAAATCTGTTAGTAGTGGTTTTTCGGCTGGGGATTTAGCTGCTCCAAAAGCCAAGCCAAAGGCTCGCGTTTCTCCTTCGAGTCAAGTAAGTGTTAACTCAAGAAAATCTGTTGACAGTCCTTTCTCGCCTGGAGATTTAGACGTTGCTCCAAAAGCTAAGCCAAAGCCTGTTAAGCTTTTTGATTTAAGTCAAGATACTACTAGTCCAAGCAAATCTGATAGCAGTGGTTTTTCGACTGGGGATTTGGCTGCTCCAAAAGCTAAGCCAAAGCCTGTTAATCTTTTTGATTTAAGTCAAGGTCCTACTAGTCCAAGTAAATCTGATAGCAGTGACTTTTCAGTTGGAGATTTAGGCGCTGCTCCAAAAGCTAAGCCAAAGCCTATTGTTCGCCCTGATTTACATTTAGATAGTGATCGTGAAGGCGAAAGTAATAGATCAGATAGTAGTAGATCTTCTTCAGATGGTGATTTAGTTGGATATACTAATGCTAAAAATAGCTTAACACAAAAATTACAAGAAACTCTTATATCATTTGCTATAATTAATAGAATTTATGACGAAGAAGCCAAGCCTTTTGAAAAGGCAGTTATATCTGATATAAAAAAACAGGAAATATTGAATGCTTTAGATTTTGCTCATAACGATTTCCTTCGAGAACAAAATAGTGGTCAAATTAAATTGAATACTGATAATATCTTACAGAAAGTAAAAGAAAGTTTTTTGGATCGCCTTTCCAATGAAGATCAAGAGTTAAAGCAGCAATTACATTCTAAGCTTAATGAGTATATCTTTAGAGGATTAGACATAAACACTGAAGGAAGAATTGAGGTGTTAAATGCTTTGGATAAAGTTTATTATGATTTTATTGAAGAAAAAGGAGCTAGATATTCGTCTAAAGATAAAAGGGATGCGGCCATTTTATTAATTCGTGTAAAAAATACAGATTTTTTGAATTTGCTGCTCAAATCTCCAGAATCACCATACTCTTTGGATTTACCTTCTTCTGTAGCTTCAGTTAATACTCAGGCATCACGGCTTGCTGATATAGTATTACCAACTCCAACAATTAGAGCAGTTGGAGCTGATTTATCTAGTTCTGTAGATTCAATTAATATACCAGCATCACGGCCTGTTAATATAGCAGCACCAGCTCCAATAATTAGACCAGGTGGGGGTGATTTATCTAATTCTGTGGCTACAGTTAATATACCAGCATCACGGCCTGTTAATATAGCAGCACCAGCTCCAATAATTAGGCCAGGTGGAGGTGATTTATCTAATTCTGTAGATTCAATTAATATACCAGCATCACGGCCTGTTAATATAGCAGCACCAGCTCCAATAATTAGACCAGGTGGGGGTGATTTATCTAATTCTGT
>Ga0209702_10006269_pt1 | contig 15431 bp, 10 predicted proteins | sample FRY01_FD_187210 | JGI IMG/M metagenome (GOLD analysis project Ga0209702, IMG submission 187210) | Freshwater microbial communities from Lake Fryxell liftoff mats and glacier meltwater in Antarctica - FRY-01 (SPAdes) (version 2) | ecosystem: Environmental > Aquatic > Freshwater > Ice > Glacier... | reverse complement strand
TGAAGCGACCTCGGTGCGATCGGGGGCGGCCTGCACGATGACACGCTGCAGGGGGGCCGCGGTGTCTGGGTCTATTAGGCCACGCGCGTCCATCAACGCCATCGCCTGATCGGCCGCGTCCGCTCGCTCGGCTGGGGTCGCGAGGTCTCTGGCCACCGCGGCGAGCATCGAAGCGAGGGCCACGGGGCGCGGCGCGTCGTCGGTCCGGCGCGCGGTGATATCGACGGCCAGATCTCGGCAGCGAATGCCAGCGTCGCTCGTGGGCGCGAGCGCGTAACCCCGCGCTGCGTAAGTGAACGCCCGCTTGGCATCGCCAATGGAGAATTGCGCGAGCTCAAGAAGCTCGTCAGCCGTGGCCTGGCCCCGTTCGAGACGGTCCGCCAAGACATCGGCCACCCCTTCGTGGTCATCTGTCGCTCGGTACGCCGCGATGAGCGCGTTCTCGGCCTCAGCCGCGCTCGCGGACTCAGTGGCGAGTTGCCTGAGGAGCGCGATGGCCTGGGGGTCTCGCGGGTCGTCGCTGACGACCATGGCCAGAACCTCGACCGCTATCTCCGGGGCTTCGAGCTCGTTGGCGAGGGTGCGCGCCCTCTCGATCGCGTAAGTCCGGGCGAGCGCGAGGTCGCCCCGGTCCGCGGCGAGGTCCGCGCGCTTCTCGAGGACCACGGCGACCTCGGTGAAAGATCCCGCTTCAGCGTAGAGGTGCGCGAGCTCGCCGAGAGCCTCGTCATCAGCGCCGGCGCCTTCGTCGATTCGCTCCCAGACCGCGATGGCGAGCGCCGTCGAGACGGGTGCGCCGCTGGCCGCTGCCTCACGGAGCGACTCCGCCGCGCGCCGAAGGAGGTCGCCGCGCGCGTCTTGCTCGGGCTCGTTCTCGATGCGCTCGAGCAGCAACTCGACTAGCTGCTCGCGCCTCTCCGCGGCCTCAAGGAGCGCCTCAAGGCGGGCGTTGACCTCGATGGTCCTTTGGGCGCTGTCGTCTATATCGGCATGTCTCTCGCGTAGGAGCGCCAGGGCGCGATGAAGCGCGCCGATGGCGTCGTCCGTGTGGTCGGGGGCCGCTATCCGGGCATCGAGGAGCTCTGCCGCGAGGGTCTCGGTGGCATCCGGTGAGTTGGTTCGGAGCTCCGCCAGGAGGCGCTTGGCCTCGCCGTCCTCGCCCTGGTCAAACCGCATGAGGGCCAGCGCGAGGAGGGCGCGTCGCATGGGCGCGCTGTCCCGCTCGGCGGTCTCGACAGCGCGCTCCCAAGCGGCTCGGGCGGCGTCCGGCTCCTCGTTCTCGGTGCGCGCAGTCGCGAGCGCCGCATAGAGGGCGCCGACGGCCCCTGGGCCTTCGAAGCTCCCGAGGCACTCATCTAGGATTTCGGCCCACTCCTCGGCGCCGCCGGAGCTCCGAGCGAGGTCATCCGCGGCATTCAGCAGATCAGCATCGTCTGGTGTGTCGAGCAGGGCCATTCCGTAGAGCTGTAGCGCGTGGCGCACGAGCCCCTCACCGCCGCCCCCGTGGAAGGCCTTAGCCGCGAGCTCTGCGGCCTGCGCGTGGATGTGAGCACGTCCCGGTCCAGGCGGCGCGAACTCCGCCTCGACCAATAGGGCTTGGATGAGCCCCTCGTCGTCCTTGTGCGTCAGGTACCAGCCGCGAAGGTCTTCTAGAATGACGCCGCGCTGGCCGCTGGACTCTTTGGCGCGCGCGATATCGAGCAGGGCCATACGGGCGCTCTGGCCGCTGACCTCGCTGTCGATGAGGCGCATGAGCTCGAAGATGGCGTTCTCCCATTGGCCGCGTCGATCGCGAAGGAAGATCGCCCGCTGGAACGACAAATCGTCGCGCCATTGAGGCTCGGTGGCCGCGCCGATCGCGCGGACACGGGCACGGTCGAGCGCGTCGATATCGCCTGTTTTCTCTATGAGCTCAAAATAAGCAATGGCGATATCTTTATTGCTAGGCTCTTCCTCGAAGAGGGGCGCGACTAAGGCGATCGCCTCGTCGATCTTCCGCATTGCGCCTGCCAAGGCGCGCGCCGCGTCCAAGCGCTTGGCGACTCGGACGTCGCTGCTCAACGCCTCGTCCGACGCCAGGAGCTTCGTTTGGACGAACGCCTCCGGGTCAGCGTTCTTCCGATGGAGGATCTCGAGAGTGTCGAAGATGCTCTGTCGGTCGTGAGGGGCCGTGAGCTCAGAGAGGGCCTTGTCCATGTGCTGGATCGCGGCGTCGATCTCGATGAGCTCGTGGTGGTAGAGGTCGCCGAGGCGACGATGGAGACGGCCGCGCGCATCAGCGGTCCAGTCCTGGGCGGTATCAAGCCCACGCTCCCAGGCCTCCGCGAGAGTCTCCCCGCGATTGAGCGCCGTGGCCAACCGCGTCTGGGCATCCCAGGTCGTGACGTCGACCGGGGCCAGCTCGAACCGCTCCATGAGGAGCTCGAACGCCTTAAATGGTTGATTCGCGAGGCTCTCGTACAGCATGGCGAGGTCATCAAGGATTGGCACGCGCTGATCGCCGTCGGCCTCGGCCTTGCGCAGCTCAAGCACCTCAATGAGCCGGTCCGGGCGCTCGAGGCGCCGGTATGCGGCCTCTAGGACCGGCGCAGCCTCCCGGGCGATAATAGGCTCGGACAGATAGGCCTCGAGCTTCTGCACGACGCGCTCGGGAATATTGTCTCTTAACTCCACGATGTTACGGGCGTGCTCGATGGCCGCGAGGCGGTCGTCTAGGCGCGCAGCATAGAGGTCGAAGAGCTGAATGTGAACGCGCGCCCGCTGATCCGTGGCCCGCATGTTGACGACGACGGACTCCATCGCGCCCGCGAGCTCGTCCCAAGCCTCACGCGCCGCCATCGTTCGGGTGAGGCCATCGACGGTCTCGTCCGACGTGTCGCCGTCGTGCGAGAGGGTCAGGTACGCCTGCGCGGCCTTCTCGTTGTCGCCGAGGGCGTCCTCGAAGAGGCTCGCGAGCGCCCGCAGCGCCTTGAGGCGCGGCTCTGACCCCGAAGGTGAATTGTCCGCGCGGAGGCGATAGACATCTTCGAGCCCCGAGAAGTCATTGCGACTGAAATAGATACGCTCGAGCTCATCGAGGGCGGCCGGGTCGGCGGGCACAATCTCGAGGACCCAACGGAGATGCCTGATGGCGAGGTCGGGCAGCAACAGACGTGTCGCTGCGACGTGGCCGAGCACGCGGTGGTGCGCGGCTCTGGCGAGGGGCGCATCCGCTGGAACCCGGGACAGGGCGTCCTCAAGCGCGCCAAGGGCGTCCTCCCATCGTGTGGAGGCCTCCGCGTCGCGCTCGAAGTGCTCGAGCGCGGCGACCGAGCCTAGCTCGGCGGCGGCCGAGAGCGCGCGGGCAGAGGCGTTGAAGGCCTCTTGGCTTCTGTCGGCGTGTCGGTGGGCCTCAGCGATCTCGAGCCAAGCCGCGACACGAGACTCGAGATCCGGGCTGTGCTCGGCTATCGTCGTGAGAGCCGGCAGGCGCAGGTCGCTGTCAATAGTCTCATCGGCGGCGGCGAGGGCACGCTCCGCGATGTCGAGCCGCTCAGGCGCCAGCGCGACGGCGCGCAGGAGAAAATCAAAGACACCGTCTTGCTTGCCAGCTGTGTCGGAATGCACCCGCGCGAGCTCGACTAGGACGTCAACCGCCAGCTGGTTATCGGGCTCGGCGTCTTTTGTCGTCTGCTTGATCGCGTCTTCGAGAAGCTGCTGATAAGATTTGAGATCTCGCCCGGTCAGGGGCCCGCTATCGCCCCCGCTATCGCCCCCGATGAGGCGCTGTAGTTCAGGCCATTTTCTGTGCTGTACGAATAGTTTTTGCAGAAAGCGTCGTGCCGTCGCGCTCGTCGAGACTGACGCGGCGATCGTCCGAAAGATCTCTTCGGCGCGTTCGGTGTCCCCGGTGCGTAGGTACAGTGTCTCTCCGAGATCGAAGAGCAGGGGCAAGCGCGCGGCCTTGTTCGTCGTCTCGTGGATCCGCTTTTCCTGCACAGCCACGTATGCCGCCCAATCAGACTGCTCCGCGTGGAGGCGCGAGAGGGCGGCGAGGGCGTCCTTGTCACTGGCGTCCGTGGCAAGGACCGCGCGCCAACGCTCGATGGCGAGCTCTGGACGCAGCATCCTGTGCTCGGCGAGCAGGGCTTGCTCGGCGAGTAGGGTCGCGCGCGCCTTCGGGTCCTTCAGGCGCTTGAGCTCGAGCTCGATGTTGTCGAACAGCTCCGGCGCGGCGTGGCGTTTCCGGTAGAGCTCGCGGAGCCGATGGACGACCTCCATGTTCTCAGGGTCCAACTCGAGAAGCTGCTCCAAGACCGTCAGCGCCTGGGTCTCGGACTTGATTCTTTCGAGATAGAGCTCGGCGATTTTCTGAAATAACGGAATCATATCCGATGGTTCGGCGAATTCGATCTTCGTCCGGAGGACATCAAGCAGGTCGTCCCACTGCTCTCTCTCCTCGAGGGTGGTCGAGAGGCGCTCAAGCGCGACGGGTTGCTGGGGGGCCTCGTTGACAATCCGTTGATAAGTCGCCTGAACCATCGCCAGCATTGGCAGCCGTTCGGCGTCCTGAAAGACCTCGACGAGCGCGAAGAGCAGCTCGACATGTTCGGCGGTCGCATCCGCGGGCAAAGCCGCGATGTCGCCCTCCACTAGCTCGACCCAGGCATGCCAATGGCCGGCCTTCGCGTTGAGGTCCCGGAGGCGCTGGCGCGCGTGGCGTCGCGCGTCTGCCTCAACGGCGTCGCGCTCGACGAGGCTCCAGGCTTCGATCGCGCTGTCGACATCGTTCAGGTCGCGCTCGGCGACCTCGGTCATCGCGAGGGCGATCTCGGCGCGCCGTGCCTGGACGCCTTCAAGCCCATGAAGCTGCTGTAGCGTCTGGAGTTTTCGCTGCAGGTCACCCTCGGCCTCGTAGTAGCCGCGGTAGAAATTGAGAGCAAGGCGCGAGCGTGGGTCGATGGCGCGGACTTTGCGCCAGAGGCGCTCGGCGTCAAGCGTCTGTCCAGCGCGCTCGAAGAGCGATGCGCCGCGGCCTAAGGCGTCCAGACGCTTGCTGTGGTCGACGGCGAGGGCCGCTGCGTCCTCGAATCGGGACGCCGCGAGCGCGTGGCTGTCGCTACGTTCGAGGGCCTCCGCCGCTGCGAGCGCATCGGCGGCGCCTCTGTCGGACCGTGGGCGGCTCTTTTTGAGGACCATCGCGGCATCGGCCTCGGGCGCGGCTCCCTCCCGTACCAGCTCGTAGAGACGGCGTCGCACCGCGTGATGCAGGGTCGGGGGCGCCCACGTGAGCATCTCTTCAAATTCCGCGCGGCGCTCGTCGCCCCGCGAGAACTGGACAAACATGCGGTCGAGGGCGCCAATCGCGTCGCCGTGGCCGTCCTTGATCGCGCTGCGGTAGGCGGCTTTAGTTTCGTCGAAGGCGCCGATGCTGGCCCGGTTGGTCCCGACGGCGTGCCACGCTGCGCCTCGCGTGGCGCTTGTGGAGGCGGCTTCCTGCGCCGCGACGAGCCCGGCGAGCGCGGTGTTGGCCTTGGCCTCGAGGCCCTCGATCGTCGCGAGGGCCTGGCGGGCTGTCGGCTCATCTGCGCCAAGCGTGTCGAAAAACCGCCGTGCGCGCGGGAGGTTGCGTGCCTCTAGGGCGTCGGAGGCGAGTCTCTTCGTCGCCTCCCTCTGTGCCGGGCCATCGGCCACCGCGGCGATCGCCTCAAGGGAGGCCTCGCGGAGGACCTCGGCCGGCATCACGAGCTGCGGAGCCGCCGCCGCCACGCGCTCGTCCGGCATCGCATCCCAAGCCTCGGCGAGGGCCTCAGCCGCCGCGGCCACGTCGCCGAGGCACTCGTGGGCGATGCGGGCGCGACGGAGCTGCAACTCCATGGCGAGTCGCGGCGAGGCCTTCGCGGCGGTCGCCGAGATGACCTGCGCGATCGCGCTCGCGACAGGGCGGACGGCCAGCGCACCCGACAGGGCATCCATCGTCGGCTCAAGGCCGGTCGACAGCGCACGGGCGGATGTGCGCTCAAGACACATCGCGACGAATCGAGCGACGAGGTCGGCGTCTTCGGGGCGCTCAGCGAGGGTGGCCCGGAGGGTGCGCAAGGGATCGACGGCCGGGGCCTTGGCGGGCTCGGACTTCGGCGTTGTTGCGTCGGATGTCTGCATCGGAGCTTCTCCGGGGGCCAGCGGGCGGGGCGCTTGACACACCCCGCACCGGCGGGCACCGATAGTGACCATGCCAGTGGGCCGCCTATTTCAGCGACCACGGGGCTAGAACTTATCACGGACCGTTTCTTGTGACAGCAGCTCTAGGAAAAACGACGTAAATGACAGCCCCAGCCCCCATGCCCGGTCACGTCGCGATCGTTGACGGCGTCCTCGCGGAGACCGTCTCGGTGTGGGACGCTGGGTTTACTCTCGGTGACGGCATCTTCGAGACCATCGCCGTCCGAGACGGCCGCCTCATCGCGGCGGACGCGCACTTTGACCGCCTCGAGCGCGCCGCTGCTGCCCTCGGGTTCCAGCGGCCAGGCAAGGATGTCTGGCTCCGTGATTTCGAGACGTTGTGCGCGGCGGCGCCGTCGGCCGCCCGCGGCGAGGTCGTGCTGCGTCTACAGATCACCTCCGGGCCCTATGGGCAATCGTCGACGCGGGTCCTGATGCTTCGTCCTGTCGGGGCGCGCGAGCTGACCCGCCGCGGCGGGTTACACTTGCACGTCATCAGGAATTCGCGGGGCATTGAGGGCGGCCTCGGGACCTTCAAGACGACGTCGTGGATAGTGAGCGCGGTCGCACGCAGGACGCATCCGGCCGGCGCGGACCCCGCCTTTGAGGGGCTCTTTGTCTCCGAATCTGGCGAGGTCCTCGAGGGCACGTCGACGGCCATCGTCGCGCGGTTCTCGAGCACCCTCGTCCTGCCGCCCCTCGATGGACGCATCCTCGAGAGCACAGTCCGCGCGCGCCTGATCCGGGTCGCCGAGAGCGCAGGATTACGCGTGGAGGTCAAACCTCTTTCGCTGGCACGGCTCTCCGCGGCGGACGACGTGCTCGCCCTCAACGCGCTCCTGCCTGTCGCGCAGTGCCACACGCTCGACGGCGCCTCGCTGCGCCAGAGCGACCTCGCGGCAGGCCTCTGCGTCTTGCTCGCGGGCGACTGATGACCCACGAAAGAGGCCGCCCCTATAAGGGAGCGGCCTCATTACGATAAGACAGTGAACTCTAGTTCCAGGCGCCGATGCGCTCGCCCTCGCGTTGGGTCTGGTTCTCGATAAGTTCGAAGATCTTGTGCGCCAGCGTCTGCTTGTCGATGTCCGGGGCGACAGGCAGGAAGTCGGATCCGATGGGGTTCGGCGAGTCCTCAGCATCAGCTTCGGCGCCGCCTTGGCGCGCGTCCCACTCTTTCGCGAAGAGCATCTCGACCTTCTCGGCAAAACCCTCAGCCGCGTTCGTGTCGTTGCCGTGGCTTCCTGACAAAGCGAAGCCCGAGCTGGCGTCCCGTGTGTGGGCGAGCTCGTGAGCGATAAGCGCGCCGCCCTCGCGGGAGCCCTGATCGAAGTTCTTTGCGTCGAAGAAGACGTCGCTGTCGCCGATGGCGAACGCGCGGGCCTGCATCGCTTCGGCGGCCTCGGTCGCGACGCGGCCGGTGTGGACGCGCACATTAGACACGTCGCCGAGATAGGGTCGCAAGGCGCGGGCGATGGTCGGGTCCACGCGGCTTGGGGTGGAGTCCGCGAGCAGCGCGCGACCGAAGTCCGCATAGCGCTCAATGACTCGCGTCTGGATGCCAGGCTTGTCGAGCTTTTCCGAGAGCTCGGCCAAGACCGTCTCGCGCTGGGCGCGGTCTTCAGCTGTCTGGCGCTTGTCTTGGAGGGCCCTTAGGCCTTCGTCGATAAGTTTGTCATCGTCTTCGAACTCGTCACGCGTTGCCATGTACTACCCCTTCAGTGTTGTGCGTGCGCCTTCACAAGCACACGCCCACCGGACCGACCCGCGCCCCACGAACGTGAAGCTACCCTCGAAGCAGTGCACAATGCAAGCAGCGGGGCACTCCCGACACGCTGGCCTAGTTTGCGGCGGGCTTCGGCGTCGGGGTGGCCCTCTGGCCCGCGCCCTTTCGCGGCATGACAGAGAGGACCATGTGTAGGCCCAAGGCGGTCATCCCGTAAGCGAGCCCAAATCCACCAGCAACTGCGAGCATTCCAACAAATCCGTCCATGACTGTTCTCCTCTTTAGGCGCCGCGCCGCCGCGGTCGGGCGTGGCATTACAAAAGGCGCGCAAGTCCCGCCAGTGTTTTCATCTCGAAAGATCCTGACGTGGCCGGGCGCCGTGAGGTTCTTGTCGCTCGACTGCGCGACGAGAACCTAGGTCGTTCAAGCTATGCGGGCTTTGGCGCGCGCACCAAAAAAAGACCCAAAAAAAGTGGGGCGCACCGACCTGTTTGCCGTGCGCCCCTTTTTGAGGCCTCGAACGGACGCCGGGAGGCGCCCACGTCGCTACGCGATGAGGCCCGCGATCAACGTCAACACAGCCAAGCCGCCGGTGATCATGCCGGCGTTGATAAGACCCTTGCGAGCGTTAACATCACTGACAACCTTCGTTGGGATCTCACCGCGCGCGGCGCGCGCCTTGATGCTCTCATAGCGGAGGAAGTACTCGATCGATCCGAGGAAGCCTTCCCCGGTCGGGACGTCGCCGCTCGCAGAGGGCGCGGCGGCCCTTGAGGGAGCGCTGGCGATGGGCTTGCTCAGCTTCACGCCCACGGTTGGCTGATCCGCGTCGATGAGGTCTGCCTTCGCGGTCGCTTTCATGGCCGCGCGGGGCGGGGCCATGTTGAGCTTCTTGATATCCTCGAGCGAGAGAGCGCTGGTCTTCTCGTCGCCGTCATCGTCAGCCTCGATCGCGGCGAGCATCGCGTCGACGTTCATCGCCTGCGTCGCTTCGTCCTGCGAGGCCAGATCCTGGGCTGGCGTTGGGCGCCCGGTCACGGCGCGCGGTGGCGTCGAACGAACCGGGGCTGCGCGCGGAGCCGTCGCTTTTGGAAGGACGGGGTGGCCGACGAGGGTCCGCTGCGGTTGGCGCGCGGGGGGCGCGTCATCGAGGGGGAGGTCGTTGATATTGAACGCAGCGGTCTTCTCATCGTCGTCATCATCGAGGCCCATGTCCTCGATGCTAAACGCCGCGGTCTTCTCGTCGTCGGGATCTTCGATCACGGGGACTGAGGGGCGCTGCGGCGTGGCCGAGCGCACTGGCGCAGGGCGCGCGGGGGCAGGTCGCCCGCCCGCTGCAGGTGCCGGACGCCCGGCGGCGCCGCCTGCTGTGGGGGGGCGACGTGGTGGATTCGCTTTACCGTCTGTGCTCATGCCTGACCTCATCTCTGGACTGAAATCAGCCGTCCGAATGACGCGCTGTGTGGAAACCTGTGTCTCGAAGGTCGCGTGGACTTTGATGAAAATCCACCCGTTCGGCTTGTCCCCTGGCGAGAACGACGCCGCGCACCTTGCGAGGTGAGGTGGACCCTATCACCGCATCCCGACTTTTCCAACTGGTCCACGTGCGAGTTGTCACTACCACTGACGGCGCGTTCGTGTTCGGGTGGTCGTCGCGGGGCGACCGGATTCACACGGGCCGCGGAAGGAGCGCGATGGCGACGCCGAGTGAGGGACAAGAGGTGACAGTTGAGGCGGCGATCGTCGAGTCGCGCGTCCTAGGGATCCGGCGACCATCCACGCAGTTTTTGGCCGTGACCATCGCGCGCCCCCCGGGTTTCGTCTTCGGCACGGGGCAAGTGATCGAGTTGGGGACCGCCACGGGAGAGAGGGGCTACTTCGCGATCAGCTCCGCGCCGATCGTGGCATCGCTGGACGTCTTGATCAAGGCGTCAGACCCGCGCTCGTCCTTCGAGGACCTTGAGGAGATGGCCGTGGTCACCATCGCGGGACCATGGGGGCTGGGCTACGGCGTGGCGACGGAGCCCTACCTCTGGCTGCTTGGGATCGGGTCCGCCTATAGCGCCCTCAGGGCCGCCACCCTCACCGCGCTTTCGGCTGGGCGCAGGCCGGAGACCATCCACTTCATGCTCGGGGTGCGATTCTTCGCCGATATCCCCGATCTCGCAGAGCTCCGCGAGTGGGCACGCGCCGGGATCAAGGTCTCACTCGCTTTGAGTGGGGGCGTCGAGGGTTGTCTGGGCGCGGCCGCCGACGCGGGGTGGTGGGCCGTATCCGGACGTCTGGCCGCGCTCATCGCGAACGTGCCCTCGGAGGTCGCCCAATCAGCAGCGATACGCATCGCGGGTAGCGAGGTCGCCGAGGACACCATCGTCGCGGCCCTCTTGGCACGCGGCGTCAGCGAAGGGATGATCCAGCGAAACTATCACGCTGATGTCCGCGTAACAGCTTGAACTCGATGGGTGATGCCCACCAAAGGCGTCAGCTGGATGGTGATGCCCACCAAAGGCGTCAGCTGGATGGTGATGCCCACCAAAGGCGTCAGCTGGATGGTGATGCCAAGCGCCCCCGGCAGGAATCGAACCTGCGCAAGACAAGGTTTAGGAAACCTCCGCTCTATCCGACTGAGCTACGAGGGCATACCGGCATCGGCGAGGGCAATATCAGCTCTACGGCCTCCGGGTCAAGCCCGACCGTCGGCGGTGAAGCGGACGTTGACAGCGTTGACATAGGCGGCCCATCGCACTACGCCTAGCGCCGATCGCGACGCCTATCTCTAGTGACCGAGGCCACACACGATGTCCCGCCAATACTTCACGACCCCGCTCTACTACGTCAACGCGCGTCCCCATATCGGGCATGCCTACGCGACGGTGCTCGTGGATACGCTCACGCGCTTCCATCGCTTCTTTGGGGACGAGGTCTACTTTTTGACCGGGACCGACGAGCACGGGCAGAAGGTCGAAAAGGCCGCCGAGAAGCGCGGGATGACGCCGATCGCGCACGCCGACGAGATGAGCCAGGCCTTTCGCGACACGTGGCCGACCCTCAACATCGAGCCCGATGACTTCATCCGAACGACGGAGCCCCGCCACGCCCGCGTCGTTGAGGCTTTCCTGCAGCGCCTCATGGACAAGGGCGACATCTACGAGGCGAGCTACAGCGGCTGGTACTCGGCGTCGGCTGAGCGCTTCTGGAACGAGGACGAGCTTGTCGATGGACGCTGCCCAGACACCGGCCTCGAGGTCCAGTTCCTTGAGGAGCGTAACTACTTCTTTCGCATGTCGAAATACGCCGACGCCCTGCGCGCGCACCTCGACGCCAACCCCGACTTCATCCTGCCTGAGTATCGGCGCAATGAGGTCCTCGGCTTCCTCGACAAGGGCGTCAGCGATCTGTGCATCTCGCGTCCCAAAGAGCGCCTCTCGTGGGGGATCCCTATCCCCTTCGCCCCCGATTTCGTGACCTACGTCTGGTTTGATGCGCTGTCGAACTACGTCGCGGCTCTCGGCTGGCCGGACTCGGACGCCTTTACGAAGTGGTGGCCTCACGCGACCCACTTTATCGGCAAGGACATCCTGACGACCCACGCGGTTTATTGGTGTACCATGCTCTTGGCTCTCGACATCCCGCTGCCCCAGCACATCGTCGCGACCGGCTGGTGGCTGAGCCAAGACCGCAAGATGTCAAAATCGCTTGGGAATGTGGTCGACCCATTGGCCCAAAAGGACGTCTATGGTCCCGACGTCCTGCGCTACTATCTGATGCGCGACATGGTCATCGGGCTCGACGCCAACTTCTCCGAGGCAGCCCTCGTGAAGCGCAATAACTCCGACCTCGCCAATGACCTCGGAAACTTGCTGCGGCGCGCAGCCACCCTCGTGCAGAAGAACTTTGACGCCAAGCTGCCGGCCCCGGGCGAGCCGAGCGACGCCGAGAGGACCATCATCGCCGAAGCCGACAAGCTCGTCGCCGAGATCCCGCGCTACGTGGCTAGCTATGCGCTGCACACCGCCATTGAGGAGACGCTGCAGTTTGTCCGGCGCCTCAACAAATACATCACCGAGACCGAGCCCTTCAAGACCGTCAAGACCGCGCCAGAGTTGGCCGCGCGGACCCTCTATACGGTGTTCGAGGGGCTCCGCATCACGGCGGCGCTGCTCGCGCCGGTGATGCCTGTGAAGGCGGTTGAGCTCTGCACGGCGATGGGTATCGAGCCGGCGAAGCACATCTCCGAGCTCGCCTGGGGCGGGTTCCCGGTCGGCACGGTCATCCCCGAGTCCGACAGCCTCTTTCCGCGGCGGGACATGCCCGTCGAGGTGGCCGCAGAGCCAGCCGAGCCCGTGAAAGCGCCCGCAGCGATGGCTCCATCTACCAAGGCTGAGCCCACGCAAGAGTCGGGGACCATCTCCTATGACGACTTTATGAAGGTCGAGCTGGTCGCGGCGACCGTGCTCGTCGCTGAAAAGGTCGCGGGATCGGACAAGCTCCTGCGGCTTGAGGTCGATCTCGGCGACGAGCAGCGTCAGGTCATCAGCGGGATCGCCCTGCACATCGCGCCCGAGACCCTCATCGGGACCCAGGTCGTGCTGGTCAAAAACCTCGCCCCGCGCAAGATCTTTAAGCTGGTCTCGCACGGCATGGTCTTGGCGTCGGACACACCCGAGGGTGGTATCTCCCTAGTCCGCCCCGCGGCCCCGGTCGCGCCGGGTACCCGGGTCAGTTGATTCGTGGCGTCCCGCTCGACCTCGCATCGAGCGGGACGCCTCGGCCTCACAACGTGATGAGGCTCTCGACGCGAACGTCTGCGGGCAACTTGGCGCGTCCATTGAGGAAGCCCAGCTCCATCAGGAAGCTCAGCGCGCCGATCTCTGCGCCGGTAGAGCGAACCAATTCGACCACCGCGGCGGCCGTCCCGCCGGTGGCGAGGACGTCATCGACGATGACGGCGCGGTCGGTCGCGGTGAGCGCGTCGACGTGGATCTCAAGGCTGTCCGAGCCATACTCGAGGTCGTAGGACACCGAGCGCGTCTCGCGGGGAAGCTTGCCCGGCTTTCGAACGAGCGTGAAGCCGACGTCGAGCTCGCGCGCGAGCGCCGCGCCGAAGATGAATCCCCGTGCCTCAATACCGATGATCTGGGTCGGCTTCAGGGGCGCGATCACGGCGGCAAAGTCCTCAACGACGGCGCGAAAACCGGAAGCGTTCGCCAGGAGGGGGGTGATGTCTTTAAAGACGATGCCGGGCTTCGGGTAGTTCGGGACGTCTTTGATGAGTTCAAACCAACTGGGTCGGTTAGGCATAGTTGCTTCTCCAAATGACTTTCGTCATGTTAGTTGCGGTCGAAAGTTTCTCGGAGGCCAGCCATCGCGCCGTGCCCCGTCGCATCAAGCCCCAGTGGCGTGATTGAAACCCAGCCCTGGCGCACGGCCTCGCAGTCGGTCCCCTCGAGCTGTTCGATGCGCGGCCACGCCCCGCCGATCCAGAAGTAGGCCTTGCCGCGCGGATCTTCGCGATAGACAACCTCGTTGCCGTAGTACCGGCGTCCGAGGTTCGTCACCGCCACGCCGCGAACGCCAGGCACACCGAGGAAGCCGGGATCTGAGTCGGGCTTGGGCGCGGGGAAGTTGACGTTTAGCAGGTGCTCCGCGGGTGTCCCGTGCGCGCGAATCCCTTGCAAGACGTGCACGACCAGCGGGCGGATCGCGTCGAAGGGCAGGGGGGCGCGCGCGACGAGGGACAGCGCGACCGATGGGACACCATGAATGAGGGCCTCCCGCGCGGCGCCGACGGTCCCAGAGTAATAGACGTCGTACCCGACGTTGGGCCCGTGGTTGATCCCCGAGAGGACGAGGTCGGGCCGAAGCGCGGCCATGACGTGTCCCAGGGCGACAAAGACCGAGTCCACGGGGGTCCCGTCAACCGCGAAGCGTTGGGGCCCGAGCTGGTCAAGGCGCAGCGGGCGGTGCAGGGAGATCGCCTGGGAGACCCCGCTCTGCTCGCCAGCAGGCGCCACGATCCAGACGTCCTCGAAGACCTCCGCGGCGCATGACGCGAGGAGCTCAATACCTTCGGAGCCGTAGCCGTCATCGTTCGTGATGAGGACTCGCATCGACTAGACCTGTCTCCGTATTGAAAGGGGGACCGTCATCACGAACCTTCGTCGGGGTTCTGCGCGGCCGGCGGGGGCTCGGGGGGGAGCCCTTCGCCGGTGCCAGGGATCGTCGCGACGTTGCCGGCTGAGATGTGGGCCTTTATCTGGTCGAGGGTCATCGTCGTGCCAAGGCACGCGTAGCTGGGGGTCTGGCCGTCAACCACCGTGTCGCCATAGCGCTTGTTGATCTCTTCCGTCACGGCGGTGATGCGCGCCGCGTTGGCCGGGTGCGAGCTGAGGAAGGTCGGGACCGAGGCGCCGCCCGACAGCTCGATGAGCTTGCGGAAGAAGTCTGCGAGACCAAAGGGGTTGTAGCCTGCATCGTGCGCGACCTGGACGCCGACGATGTCGGACTCGGATTCGTGGGCCTGGCTGAACTGCGTGTTCGACAGGAACCCGTAAAGCGAGCTCGCGATGTCTGAGCTGATGCCGTCGCCCAGAAACCAGCTCGTGATCGCGCTGACAGCGTAGGTGTCCTCGATGCTCTTGACCGAGTGGCGCTCGGTCACGTGGCCAAGCTCGTGCCCCATCACGCCGGCGATCTCCGCGCAGGTGGAGCTGTGTAGGATGAGTCCCGTCGAGATATAGGTGAAGCCGCCAGGCGCCGCGAAGGCGTTCACGAGGGCGTCGTCGGCGATGATCGCGACCTTATAGCCGCCAAATTCCTCTGGGGGGCGGAAGGGGCGCGAAGCCTCGATGAGGGGCGTGATGAACTGGACCAGCCACACAGTTGTGGGATCGTCGGGCGTCGCGATCTTGTATTCGGCGCGGAGCTGAACGTCGACGCCGGCACCCATCTCGACTTCCTGAGCGTTGGAGATGAGGAAGCCGCCGAGCCCGTCGCCGCAGCTGGCGAGGGTGGTGGCGAGGGCGACGAATCCTGCGAGGTATAAGCGACGATTCATGGCGAGTCCCCGAGTGAGGTTGGAGTGCTGGTTGAGGCCGGCGCGCATCTTGTACGGAGTGCCCCCGGGAAATCAACCATCAAGCTCTCTTTGGCTCGGTACGGGGGTGTCCGTGTCCGCCCTTTCACGGCATGGACGTGAGCCAGAGTGAGGGGAGGGCGTCGTCATCGACCTCAGTTGTATAGTCAGCGGCGAAGGGCGCGAGGGATCGGCGAATCGAGGCTGTGGCTGCCAACGCGGCGTCAACGATCCCCTGGTGCGGTTCAAGCTGACTCGTCGCGATGGCCCTCTTGGCGATGTCGATGATCTCGGCCTCGCTCTTGGAGGCATCGAGGGGCTGCAGGGGATCGGCCGGGATGCGGTCAAAGTAGCCTCGAAATTTCCCGGTAGGACCGAACATCGAGCGGAGGCCGTGGCGATCTGCGAGCCACGCTTGCAGTCGGAGGCATC
>Ga0209702_10006268_pt1 | contig 15434 bp, 19 predicted proteins | sample FRY01_FD_187210 | JGI IMG/M metagenome (GOLD analysis project Ga0209702, IMG submission 187210) | Freshwater microbial communities from Lake Fryxell liftoff mats and glacier meltwater in Antarctica - FRY-01 (SPAdes) (version 2) | ecosystem: Environmental > Aquatic > Freshwater > Ice > Glacier... | reverse complement strand
TTCAGGATCGACCTCTCCGGCCAACAGCGCCTCGAGTTCAGCTTCATCGAACCCGATCAAGGACAGGTCGAAATCCTCGGCCAGCAGGTCGTTCAGCTCCGCCGACAGCAGCGCCTCATCCCATGTCCCGAGTTCGGTCAATTTGTTATCCGCGATCCGGTAGGCTCGACGCTGGGCCTCAGTCAGATGGCCCAACACGATCACCGGCGCTTCGGTCAACCCGAGTTGCGTGGCAGCCAGCACCCGGCCATGCCCCGCGATCAATTCGCCGTCTTCTGCCACGAGGCAAGGCACGGTCCAGCCGAACTCCGCCATGCTGGCGGCGATCTTGGCGACCTGGTCTGCGCCATGCAGCTTCGCGTTCTTCGCGTAGGGCTGCAATTGATTGATCGGCCGCATTTCGATGCGGTCGGGAGCAAAGGCGAGGGTCATGAGTTGCGTCCTGTTGCAGGATTGGCTGGCTTCCGGGGTGGACTCCGGCTGCGGAATCCATGGTGGATTTCACTGGCTTCAAGCTGGACTCCGGAGTCCAGGGTATCCACCCCGGAGTCCACCAGCCAAGTGTCTGTTTTGTTGTGCTATTTCAGGATTGAGGGGTGGGTTCCACGACGGGTGGACTCCCAAAAAAATCGCTCTGACGCTAGCGATATGCCGCGCTGCGCCCCCCCGTATACGGTTAGCAACAGGAAGGAACCGTTCAATATCAATGGCTTACATGTCTCACAAAATCGACCAGAGACAGTTTTTTCCAACAATCGGTTACCATTTACGACCCTACAAAACCGTTCAAACCGACCTGCTCTCTTAGCCACACGACGATCATCTTATCGTTTTTATAGCCTCTCGATCTGGATCTGTCACAGCTTAAAGTGTCTCACCAAAAAGTGTCTCACTCGCACGAGAAGGGTTGACAGGGCGGTGGCGTTCCCCGCCGCCCCGATCACTCAAGCGGTGCGCTGGAGAACATACTCCATCGACCGCTTGCGCGGCACTGCCCTGCCATTCAATCGCCAAACAATCACGGCAAGCCCATACTCAAAGCGCCGGCTGGCTGTGGCACGACTGATCCCGTGCTGCCAGCAGATCCCCTTCCAGGCCTTGCGGTTAGCCCGCGCCCAAAGGATCTGCCCGATGTCCTTGTCTACCCACCGCAGCCAGAGCATCGCCTCGTCGGCCTGCGTGATCATCCGCGGTGATGGCAGAGGCTTTTTCATTTGCGGCTCCTGGTCCCTCTGATCGGCAAAGCCATGCACGTAGTCTGGCCAGGCGCTGACATAGCCCTGCGGCCGCACGGGCGGCATAGAGCGCATGACGTCTGCTGCTAGGTCCAGCCGGTCAGCCACCATCGCGCGTGTCCAGTCATCGGCCATTGCGCACCTCCCACACGGCTGGAAGCTTGCCATAGAGCTTTTCGCCCAACTGACGGACCAGCTCGCGCTCAGGCCAGGTCAGCCGGTGATCATCGAGCGAGATCACCAGCATCTGCAGTTCCTGCCAGCCATCGCGCCTGACCTGTTCGGGGTCACGGCGATAGCCGCCGTAGCCCTTGGGAGTGAACCGCATGCCCATCATGACAGCCCTCCCCGAGTCTCTATGGCCCAGAGCAGGATGGCGATGGCGTCGGCCTCGTTGTCATCCACCGGGCTGAAGCCCCGGGCACGCGCAGCGTCGATCATCGCCTGCTTGTTGGCGTTGCCCTGGCCCGTCAGGAATTTCTTGATGGTTCCAACCGGCACGCCTTGGTACGGCACACCGCGCAACTCGCCCCAGCTGGTGAGAACAGCCAACAGCCCCCCAAAGACATGGGCTGCGTCGGTGCCTGCGTGGCGACGCACTTCTTCGAAATAGATTGCTGCGATCGGTCCGGAGAGCCGGTCGATCTCCGTCAGCCAGTTGGTGAACCGCAGATAGCGCATGCCACCGCCGTCGTAGCGGCTGGGCTTGAAGCTGACAGTGCCACTGGTGATGAGCCCGTCAAAGCCACGGATGGCCCAGCCGGTGGTGGTGCCAAGGTCGAGAGCAAGCATCGTCTTCGCGCCACCAATGGTTTCTGGCAGCGACGGGGTCGGGATCAGGTCTTGTGCGGTCATGGTGAAGGCTCACGAATTCGAGTGGGCCTTCGGCTTTGGTCAGCGCAAAAATACCCCGCCTGACTCGGGGGAACAAGAAAATTCGCCAGTGGGCAGGTTGCGGTTGCCTGTCACCAACCTGTCACCAACCTCTCAGGGGGTTGGTGACAGGAATATCTTAACAAAAACAACGCTGTCACCATTGTCACCAACGTCACCAACCAAATTCTTTGTATGTATGAGAAAGGTGTTACTCGGCTCAAAACACATATGTATATGTATAAGGAAAGAAGTTCGCCGTTAGGTTGGTGACAATGGTGACACGATTGATTTCAATAACTTTTTTCTGTCACCATCCATGCCTAAGGTTGGTGACAGTCGCAGGTTGGTGACAAATAAAAAGGGCATCCATCAAGATGCCCTTTCCAATCGTGCGTGAAACGCTTTGTTGGCGTTAGTCTGCCGGCCTACGATATCGCCATTCTCTCGCGCCATCTTCACGACGCTGATAGCGTTCCCACCCGCTTTTCTTGAGGTATCCAGAAACCCGCATCTGATCAATCCGAGACCACCTTGTTGGCTCAGCGCCAATGGCCTCCTCCAAAATCTCCCCAACAGACACATCGCTCAGTGGTTCGCGGCGTTGCACACTTTCGCGCCGGGGCGGATCAAAGGACGCATAGCTATCGCCAACAATGCGGACCTCGTGTGTCAGCCAATGCTCGATCAGCCCGTCCCATGCGTCGGACTGGTAGCGCTTGTCCTGCTCATCGCGCGCAGACTTCAGCAGTTCCTTGTCCTCGATCCACCAGATGGCCCCATCTTTGAACCGGGCCACGGCCTCGGCCCATAGCTGGTCGCGATCGCAAGCAAAGGCGTCAATGTCGATGGCACCACAGCGGATCGGCCAGAACCGACGGTTGCCAGTTTCATCGCGTAAATAGGTGTCCGGGTTTACAGTGCCGGCAAACACACATTGGCGTTTAATCTCGACGGTGTGGCGGCCATAAGGCGGGCGGAACCGGTCCGTGGTGCGCGTCAGGAACGCTTTGATCCGCGAGACTTCAGCGCGACCAATTGCGTCGAGTTCAGCGATCTCGACAATCCAGACGCCCTGCAGGTGAATGGCTGCGTCTTTGGAGCCGAGGTCGGGCAACTCGTCTGTAAACCAGTCCTCGCCTGCCAGGATTTTCAGCGCGGTCGATTTGCGTGCGCCTTGCTCACCTTCAAGGATCAGCATGTGGTCAGCCTTGACGCCAGGGCGATAGATGCGCGCAACGGCCGAGATCAGCCACAGGCTGCCCATGGCATGAATGAGGTTGGTTGGGTCGGCACCGAGGTAACGACTTGTCCAAGTCTCAAGGCGCGGCGTGCCGTCCCATCGCAGGCTTTCCAGATAGGAGCGCACTGGATGAATGCGGGTCTCACGCGCGACGGCACCGACCGACCGACCCACAACGAGCGGCGCGACATTGACCTCGCGGTGCTGCAGCCATTCAGCGAGGCGAATGTCGTCACCGTCCTCCCAAGGGCGTGGATGGTCCACGTCTGCATCGTCCCATGGCGCGGGGCGTAGCACGACCACTTCCTGGCGGAATTCATCGAACGCGATGGTGCCCGCAAAAGCCGGGTCTGAACTCAGGGCCGTGATGACATTGGCCTCGTTGCGCTCAGGCGTACCCGACAGGTCAAGCCGCAGCCGGTTCGCCCAAGCAGGGCGGGCCGTAGGCTTCATGAGATCGCCAGTACTGCTCAGGCGGCGGCGTAGAACGCCAAGCTGTTTGTCGAGGATCGACATAGCAATGCCGGTGCGTGCCTTGATCAGCGACAGCACATGGCGCTCTTCCATGGGCTCGAGCCGCGCCTTCACGATGCGCCCCAGCAGCGTGCCCAACTTGGTAAGATCGGGCGGGTTGGTCAGCGCCTCGGTCGCGGTGGCCAGAGCATCGGTGGCACTTTCCGGATCCGTGGTGGAGGTTGCCGTTGCGGTGTTATCAGCGGTGGACGAGCCCTCAGACGTGATTTCCGCACTGTCGTAATCTGCCCTCGCGGCCCCTTTCAGCAGATCGTCGTTGAAATCATCACCATGCAACGGGACCACGATCCGGTTTGGGATATAGGCCATGTTCAACCGGTCCGACAGCGTGGCGGCGGCCTGACGCCCTGCATCACCCGCATCAGCATAGATGGTGACGCGATGTGTGCCCTCGGGCCATTTGAACCGTGCCATCCCATCTGCCGACAGCGCCGCCCAGACCGGCGTGCCAAAAATTGCCTGCGCGGCCAGCGCGGTCTCGATGCCCTCAGCGACGCCAAGATGACCATCTTCCGGCATCGGAAACAGCCGCACCGCCGCCTCGGCGATCATGCCCAACATCTTCTTTCCTGCCGGCGCCTTGCCACTGCCATCATCGAGCAGGAAGGTGCGATGGATGCCACCGACTGTTTCACCATTTGCCAAACGCGGGATCGCAACCATCCCCGGCCAGCCACGGCGGCTGTCGTAATCCGTGAGGTCGGGATGGTAGCGCAGGTCTGGCGTATCCGGTGCCTTCAGCCCACGTGAGCACAGATAGGCCTCGGCCAAGCTGCCCCCCAGCGGTTCGCACCCATCAAGAATACGGCGGATTTCCAGACTGTGATCAGGGCGCACTGAGGCCACAGGACGCGGCCGCGCAGCTTTTTCGCGTTCCATATGGGCAAGTCGAGCCGCCTCATCAAAAAGCCGCCCGTCGCTCATGCCAGTGGCGTGGTAGATCATGTCAATCGGCCCCGCACGTTCGCCGGTGGCAAAATCGAAGCCCCAACCCGCGTAGGGCCCGTCAAGATGGATGATGCACGAGCCCTCACCGCGTGCCCGGCGACCGGAGAGATCTGCACAGCGCAGCGATCGCTTGTCGTGGGTCAGCTGCGCCTCAGGGAAGAGCGATGGCAGCCAATCACGAGCCGTATCCGCCAGCCGCGCCTTGATAGCACTCAAATCATGACGGGCGGCAGGGATGAATACATCATTGAGGTCAATCATGGGATACACCTCAGGCCAGAAGAACAAGGCCGCGCTCAGCGCGGGTGATCGCCGTGTAGAGCCAGCGGCGGCGGTCAAGATCACTGCGCCCAAGCCCATCATCCCAGACGATGACATTCTGCCATTGCGATCCCTGCGCCTTATGTGCGGTGATGGCCCAGCCAAACGTCGCCTCTGTCAGGTGCTTTTTCTCCTTCCAGTCGCGGTCATGGCGCGTGCGATCAAAACCGATGTGATCTTCGAAATGCCCCTTATAGAGGCGCAGACGGCCGGGTTTTCCATTATGGTCCGGCGCCCCAACACGCCGGCCATCCTCATCTGTGACCACCGCCGAGAAGTAGAGGCTGCCCTCATCCACGATATCCTCAAGTGTCAGGAACATACCGTTGATCAGCCCTAGGTCATTCTGGTTCTTCAGACAGATGATTTTTTCAGCAGCACCTGACGGCAGGATGCCTCCCGCCAAGCCCGCAGCCGCGCGCATCGCGTTGTTCAACTGCAGCCGCGTCGCGTTCATCCCGCAGATCAGCTGCCCACCCCGCAGCGCCTGATCCGGCGTGATGTCACCCTTGGGCATCTTCGCAACGTGGTCATCATAGCTGCCAAAGCCGATCGGCTGGCCCTCGCGTGCCATTGTGGCCAGGCGAATGATCGCGCTCTCGGCTGCCTGTCGATGGATCTCGGTCAGCATGATGTCCGGGACGACATTGGTGAAGGCCCCTTCGCCCTTAATCGGCGGCAGCTGGCCCGGATCGCCCAGTACAAGGATAGGCTTTTTGAAGCTTAACAAATCCCGCGCCATGTCCTCACCCACCATCGAGACCTCATCGAGCACGATCAGCTTCGCATCCGATGCATCGCTTTGCGGGTTCAGCGCAAAACGCGGTTTTTTCATCGCTGACAGCGCCTGGCGCATCGCTTCAATCCCGGCCTCAGCCGCAGTGCGATCAAACCCAGTTAGGGATCTGACGCTGATTTCCGCCTCGCGTACTTTTTTGGCGGCGGCCTCGACTTCTTCCTCTGTGGCCTCGGTTACCGAATAGATCAGGCTGTGGATGGTGCGCGCAGGCGTGCCCTTGCGACTCAAAACCAGCGCCGCCTTGCCCGTGAATGTTGCGGTGACAACGCCCGGCACACAGGACCCCTCTCGCGCGCTGCGATGTGGGGACAAGCCCAGTTCATCGAGTGCAAACTTAAGCACCGTGGATTTTCCTGACCCGGCATAGCCGAACAGGCGGAATACCTGTTGCTCTGCCGTGCGGGTTTCAAACCAGGTCTTGATTGCGCGAATAGCTGCCGCCTGGCTGTTGGAGGGTGTGATGCTGGTCATGCGGCGCGTCCTTTGACAATGTAATCCTTGACCACACCACCGTGCGCGGGATCGCCGACCTGGCATTGGCGCACAAAGACACGGCGGCCGTCTGCGAGCTGACGCCAGTGACCGCGGCGGATATGCCACCGCGGGCTGGCATGGGTGCCGCCGAGTTCCAAACTTTTCGCTCGGGCGCGCTCTACATCAATGGTGATTTGGTGCCACGTCCAACCGCGCACGCCGGCCTTGGCATATTTGCGGCGCAGGCCTTGCATCACCTTGCGTGGCTTGTCGTCGCCCGCGAAGGCCAAGATGCTGAGCGCACGCCAGACCATACCCGAGACGGCGTCATGGTACATCTGCGCCTGATCTTGCGAGATTTTAGGATGAGCAGTGACCTCGGCCCAACCGGGCTGGGCAAACACAGCATGGGCCAGACAATCCGTCCAGCGCAGACGTTTTCTGTCCCGCGAGAAGAGCGCGGCTTCAACCCGATCCTCAAACTGACGGGCATACACCAGCAAGGCTGCACGCTGCGGATCCCGGTCCCTCACCTCGAAGATGACCGCAGGGTGTGGCAGCTTTAGAGGCTCGGCCATTATCAGGCGGCTCAAAGCGTTGAGGTCGTCGCTATCGAACGCAGCCTGATCGGCAAAGTAATAGACCGGGGCGGCCTCTACACTCTCCAGAAAGAAGCCGTATGTGGACTTCATGCGTAATTGCGGCGCGAGCCTTTTGAATTCATAGGCGTACGGGATCATGATTTTGCCCTCCAGCAGCGCTGCGCCCAAGCACAAGGTGGATGCCAATGACCCGCGGCCATTCCGCCCTTGCAAACCACGGACGTGGGCGCGGCCGCCTCTCGGGGGAGCAATTCCTGAGCATCGGACGCCTGCACCACCGCAACAGCGCGATCACTCATCTGCTGCGCGAGGGCCGCATCGAACGGCATCAGTTCCGCGTAGATTTCCATCGTGTCACGATTGATCGCGGTAAAGAGCGCAGGATTGGGCAGGTCCAGATAGGCCTGATAGAGCGCGATCTGCGCAGCATAGACGGGTTTTGAGACAGCCACACCGCGCTTCACCGTGTCCCTCCAGCTCGAGACCCCAAGGGCTTTTGTTTCCCAGAGCGCGGGATAAGCCATCTCGACCGGCCCGCCGACGAGGCAGCCATCGATGTGTCCCTTGAACCGACCTCCCAGAGCGGTAAAGCCAAACTGGCGCCCATCGTCGCGCTCCGTGCGCAAATCGAACCCTGCAAGCCGCAGCCAGCTGGCCACCAGATCCTCGCCGCGGTGGCCAGCCTCAAAAATGCGGAGCGTTTTCGGAGCGAAGTTCTGGCCATCGTCCTTGGGCACGGCCAGATAATCATACTGGATCTGGCGCAGGCAGGCGCGGCCCAACCCGGACGAGCTGACATAGCTGCGCGGACGCTCAGTCTGCTGCCGGGCGCTAAGACCAATGTCGATCGCGGCGCTCAGGGCCGCAGTGATGTCGGGCGTGGGTCGTGATGGCGCATATTGCGCGCCAGACCCATGGTTCAGGTCAATCATGATGCACCTCTAAAAAGGAATGGGGTCTTCAGGCAGGCAGCCATCGCGTTCAGGCTGGGCACCTTGGGTTTGCATGCTGTCGATGTAGCCGGTGACCGCCGCCTCGATGAGCTGGTCGATCTCAGCTGCCGTGCGGTCGAAAAACGGAGCCATCAGGCCAAGTGCTGTCAGTGCTTCTGCGAAATCCCTGCGTGCGTCGCGGATGGCCTGTGCCTCGCGTGCGGTTTTATCAATCATTCCGTGGCTCCTCTGGGCGAGGTCCGCGCCGATGTCCTGGCACCGGCGCGAACAGAATTGGTAGAATGGAAACTGCGACGACAGGAGGCGCAGGCAGAAGCCGAAGCCTCGGGCTTCCCGGCCGCAAATCGCGCAGACGCGGCTCACCCCATCAGCAGGTTTTCGAGTTCCGGATGCGCCCCCGGGTCTTCCCGGATCTTGTGCGACGCCAGAACGACGAAGCGGCTGATGGCCACCGAGGCCATGGCGTCGAGGTCCGTGAGTTGGAGGCTTGCGATAGGCCGATCCAGTCTTCCGCAGGCCTCGAGCCATTTGCCGATCTCCTTTGCCGCTTCGCGCGGGACATGCGCCTGCCATTCATCCGAGGTCATGGGCTCAGCTGTTCAACCAGGCCGGAGCGCCGCCGGGTGTTACCGCGGTTGCGGGCGAGCCGGGCTGCGCTTGCGTGGCCGGAGCTTGCGGCGCGTTGGACCAGCCAGCCTGTGCCGGGGCCTGTGCATTCCATGCGGCAGGCACCGCTGCTGCCGATTTGCGCGGTGGTGCATTCACCGGCTCAGGCGCCACCGCCTCTCCGCGCATAGTTGCCGCATAGGCTGGCTCATTCGGCAGCACAACGTTCGCAATCTTGTTGCTGTCGCGGTAGTTCGGGTTGTCCGAGACATCGACCATAATCCGCGCCGCAAACGTGATGCCATCGAGCTGTTTCAACCCACCGATCACACGCTTGGCCCGCGCCGCCTCGCTCAGATCCTCAGGTTTTAGCCCAAGGGCGCTGTCGATCATTGCCCGGAAGACGCTTTTCGAGATGTTCCAGCCCTTCGACTGGCCCTTTTCGTCCAACTTTCCGCCCGCCACGGTGAAGTTTTGCCAGAACTTACGCCGAGCATAGGGCCCTTCGGTCACGGTGAATTCACAGTCGAGCATTTTCGCGTCGCTGTGCGGCGAGGCTTTCAAGAGCCCCGCATCCATTTCACTGGCACCGTTGGCACCGCCGGGGCGAAGCTTCATCATCACCTTGGCAAAGGTGCCATCGGGGATCAGCTCACCCATCGGAGCCATTTGCGGACCAGCGTCGTTGAGATCAAAATTCATGGGATATGTCCTTTCCTGTTCAGACAGAGGTAGTGTTGGGGGTGATTGGGAGGATCGGTGCAGAACGACCGTCGATCTTGGCCAGCAGGGCTGCGAGGTCTGGCGGTTCGGTCATATCGAGACGGCCGGAGCGATCTTTCGCGGGCAGTCCCCAAGGGTTGCCGGATTGGCAGACAAGGCGGCGGTTGGTAGATTTCTCGTCCAGCGTCCAGGCCCCTTCGGCATCCTTGCTAAAAAGTTGCATGGAGAGAACTTGGTCGACAATGCCTGGCAGTTCGCGGCCCGCTTTGGTGCCCTCCATCTGCGGCACCCATGAAGACGTCCCAAATTCGTCGATGATTTTTTCCAGAACGCCCACGAAGATCACAGTTTTGCCGCGGGCATGCTGCAGATGCTTCAGCGCCTGAATGACCTCGCGGCCCAGAAGCCCGTAAGCACCGCGCACATCCGGTTTGCCAGTGCGATCCGAGAAGGCCTCAGGCTGCTGCTTGGCATAGGCCATGGCCTGTCGCGTCAGATCAGTGATGCTGTCCACGAAGATGATGGAACGGTCCTTCAGAAAGACTTCCAGCCCACTTTCGGCATATTCACGTTGCACATGGGCATGGTATTCGACCCCGTAATAGCTGCCCGGGTGTTGTGCCGGGTCCGGGCCACCGATCAGGATCACGAGATCCCGAAAATCGGGAAAGCTGCGGATCGGGATGCTTGGCCCGTGCCAGTCCTGCACGGATTTCATGCCAGCCTCGAGATCGAAGCACACCGCCTTGTCCGCGGGCAGCGTCTTGATCAGCGTGGTCTTGCCGACGCCGGGGGGGCCGAACACCGCCAGCGAGGTCTTGTTTTCTGAAGCGGACAATCGTTCGTCCGCAGTGATAATGCGCAATGACATGGCACTCTCCTTGTTATGGTTCAGGGATCAACAGCGGCGGGGGGTGACCGGGCGCCGAAGGGGAGCCTGCCCAGCCTTGCGGTCAGGGCGTCCCCGCCGCCGTATTCAGGGCGTGTTTACGGGCTCAAGCTTGAAGCTGGCTTTGCCGAAACCAACGGTGCGGGCGGGCTCGAACCCCTTGCGCCAAGCCTCAGGCAGCGCGCCGTATTTGCGCTCCGAGACGGTCAACTTGGTGTCGATGAACTCGGCCGGATCTTCGCCACTACCCGCGATGTTGGCTGCAATCTGCGCCAACTTTTCCTGGTCCCAGTCGACGCGTTTCGGCAGATCGGCCACGATGGTGTAATTACCATCTGCGAGGCGAACGGTGCCCGTATCCTTGCCACAGGCCCGGCGCGCCTCAGTGGCGCGGGTGGCGTAGCGCACTTCAAGAGCGGTGCTGAACCGCGCAGTGGCGGCCTTCAGCTGTCTGCTGGCGTGATCAAGTTCGCCTTGTAGCGCTGCCAGCAATTCGACCGGCATCTGCGCCAGTTCGCCGGTCGGCATGTTGAGCATGTCATCCACGCTCGGGGTGTTTTCTGGATAAGTCATGGGGGTTCCTTTCTGGGTGGAGGGATCAGGCGGCCACGGCGAGCTGCTTCACAGCGGCAGTTCGAACAGCGACCTTTTGCGGGCGGGCGATGGCGAGATAGGCAAACCGATCTGACCCAAGGCGTTCCTGCACGAGGTGGATGCGGCCAAGTTCGGAAAGCCGGTACGCTGCGTTGGCGGTGGCGCGCAGATCTTCAAGCGCGGGTTTTCCAAGCATCGAGACATTGGGTGTCGTGTCGACCACTAGAAAGCCGCGGTGATAAACGAGACGTGCCCCGGGCTCGGCCACATCGACCCAAGCCATCAGCGTGATTTCCGACACTGCTGCTTGCGTGACTGAAAGGCGGGCACTCATGCGGCGCACCGGATGACAGTCAGGGGCTGTTCAGAGTCCCCAGCCTCAATATGCCTTGCCTCAAAAGCTTGGATATCTGTCTGGCGATAGCGCACGTGCCGACCAATTCGCATGAACTGTGGCCCCCGGCCCTCGGCGCGCCAGCGTTCCAGTGTGCGCGGCGCAATATTCCAGCGCCGGGACAAGAGCTTCGTGCTCAGTAGGGTTTGGTCTTGATCCATGGCGGTCCTCATCGAGTTGATGAGAGCAACTTGCCAAACCCTTGGGTTGGAGGTCGTGGCATGAATGGTCGGTGCCAGAAATTAATTTTTGTAGGAAAATCAACTTACCGGAAAATTTCGGTCGGAGCTCCAACCCAACGCCAACCCTTCACCAACCGAGCTCCGACCGAACACCGACCGAATGGCTGTGACCAGCGCACGCCAAAAACGAATCACGATGTCCACAGACATAAAAAAGCCCGCTCGAAGCGGGCCTGCTTTGGAAGAATGTGCGAGATCAGGGACCAACGCGCATGGTCACGACCAAAGCGGGTTCCAGCATGTAGTACCCCCGGCGCCCCGAGACGGGATGCACGATATCGCGCCACCCCTTGCGACTGGAAAATAGATAGCTGAGCTTCAAAGCAGCCGATCCTGCGGCAGCCAAGATCTGCACACTGCGCTGTTCAGGGTCACCCGTAATGGCGCAAATGAACAAAAAGTTCAGAGCCCGCGCCTGCATGTCCGTGAACAGATGTTGCTTCCCATCAAGTTGGAACGACAAAAAACGATCATAATCATTGGCATGCGGAGTGCCGGCGACCATAATAGTCACCTCGAAAAGCTCGCGCGCTTCGGCCCGTACCAGCAAGGCCTCACGATAGACCACCCAGTCTGTGCCACCCTCTGATGTCGTTAAGACCCCGCCCTTCTGCACGAAAGAGATGACCGGACATGCTTGCTTGCGCAGCACGCGCATAGCGTCACGCCGCTCGAGATCCACCACACCCTCGAAGTCAGGATTGCACCGACCAGGTCGATCCTTCCGATCGGCCACAACGAAGGATCCATAGATGCGAACCGATAGGGTAAGCTGTCCCGTCTCCACAACGTAGCTAAGCTCCGACTCGGAGATGCCCCAGTCCGCCAGAACCTCCTGCAGGGTGAAATATTCTCTTGGAATCAACACTGGCGGCGCCCCCTTTGTTCATATATTGTTCCTACCTGTTTGACTGTCCGTTTTCAACAGAATACATATCCTATTTTGTCCACAAAATGTCTGGGGATAACCATGATCGTCACGAATATCGCGCAGCGACTGAAAGCACGCGCTTTCCAGCTCGACATGACACCCGCGGCGCTGGCCGAGGCCTCAGGCCTTAACCGATCTTTTGTTTACGACATCATTCGCGGCAAGTCCGTGCGCCCAAGCCGCGCGAAGCTGCAGAAGGTCGCAGATGTTTTGAAGGTCGATGTAGAGTGGCTGATCGACGGCGATGGCACGGTCGAGGGCGAGGCCCCCAAAATCTATTCCCCTGACACGACGTTTGTTGGCATCTCCGGGGTTCAGGCGAAGGCTTCAGCTGGTGGTGGCACGATCGTGCATGCAGAGGATGAGCAAGCCAGCAAGCTCTATCATTTTCGTCTGTCCTGGATTGAAGACGAACTAGGGGCAAACCCGAAGAACCTGCGGATCCTGCGCGTGACCGGCGACAGCATGGTGCCCACCCTGCATGATGGCGATACGATCCTCGTCGATATGGAACGCAAGTCGCCCTATCCGCCGGGTCTCTTCGTGTTGCACGATGGCATGGGGCTGATGGCCAAACGGATCGAGCATATCCCCTCCAGTGACCCGCCACGCATTCGCGTCACCTCCGACAATCCCAACTATTCGCCCTACTCATGCCTCTTGGACGAGGTCAATATCGTTGGCCGGATTCGCTGGTACGGCCGCTGCGTTTGAGACGGCACACCGCCGCGAGCTGCCACAAACCGACATAGACCGCCAAGCTTATGATTTAGCTTGTTAACACTCCTTTCGGTCGTCTTTTTGGGATCAAACCTGGGGAGGCAATCAATGAAAATTGCGCGGTATGACAGGGCCTCGGGGCCAAATCCCATTAATCCGGACCGCATGACGGCGCATGATCGCCGCACCGAGCTTTACGGTCTGCTCGCGGCAGCCGTCGTGCGCCTCGTGCAGCGCGATCACCACGACAAGTTCACCGAAAGTAGAGATAGTTCGCTACACTTCCGGCCAGAACAGAGCGGTACTGCGGGTCCAACTCAGAGGAGACCCGCATGACACCACACGACCCCATTCTGGCCCGCCTGGCTGCACTCAAGGCGATGTCGGTAAAAGACCTTAAGGCCGAGTGGCAGACGCTATTTAATACCCCTGCCCCCAACAACAGCCGCGGCTTTCTTGAAGGCCGCTTGGCCTACCGCATTCAGGAGCTGACCTACGGCGGCCCTGACAAGCAGACACGGCGCATGCTCGATCTGCTCGCCGACGAAGTGGACGGCACCCTGACGCGCAAAGCGCAGATTGCAGATCCCCGCAATCCGGTGGTCGGCACGAAGCTGATCCGCGAATGGGACGGCACAGCCCATACCGTCACCGTCTTGACGGAAGGCTTCGAATGGGACGGCCGCCGCTACAAATCGCTGTCGGCTGTGGCCCGCGCCATCACGGGCACACGCTGGAATGGCTATCGCTTCTTTGGGCTGCGCGAGCGCAAGCGGGGTGAGGCATGAAGGACGGACCCACAAAACCCGCCCGCCGCCTGCGCTGTGCCATCTACACGCGCAAATCAAGCGAGGAAGGGCTCGAGCAGGAGTTCAACTCGCTGCATGCGCAGCGGGAAGCCTGCGAGGCCTATATTGCCAGCCAGAAGTCGGAAGGCTGGGCGCTGGTGCGTGACCAATATGATGATGGCGGCATCTCGGGCGGCACCCTCGAGCGCCCTGCCCTGCAACAACTTCTGGCCGATATCGAGGACGGCTTGATCGACGTCGTTGTCGTTTACAAGATCGACCGCCTGTCGCGCGCACTGATGGACTTTTCCAAGCTGGTCGAGGTCTTTGACCGAAACGGCGTTACCTTTGTCTCTGTCACGCAGTCGTTCAACACAACCACGTCCATGGGGCGGTTGACGCTGAACATCCTGCTGTCGTTTGCACAGTTCGAGCGTGAAGTGACAGCCGAACGCATCCGCGACAAGGTTAAAGCCTCACGGATGAAAGGCATGTGGATGGGTGGCAACGTACCCCTCGGTTATGACGTGCGCGATCGTAAACTGGTCATCAACACAAAGGAAGCCGCCAAGGTTGGTGAAATCTTCACTCGCTTTGTTGAGGTTGGCTCGGCAACTGTTTTGGCGCGAGAACTGCGCAGCGAAGGGACCCTCAACAAAAAGGGCAAGTTGATCGACAAGGGCTATCTATACCGACTGCTCAACAACCGCGTGTACCGCGGGGAGGCCGTGCACAAAGGCCAAGCCTATCCCGGCGAGCATGACGCTATCATCGACGCCCGGCTCTGGGAGCAGGTCCATGACATCATGGGCGAAAGTCCCCGCAAGCGGGCCAACAACAGCCGCTCGCAAACACCTGCTCTGCTGAAAGGGCTTTTCTTCACAGCGACCGGCGCGGCGATGACGCCGTCAAGCACGAAAAAGGGCACGCGCCGGTATCGGTATTACGTGTCGATGGATCTTCTGAAGAACCGCGAGACGCCCGACGATGGCATCCCCCGACGCCTGCCAGCGGATATAGCCGAGGGTGCTGTCATTACCGAGATCCGCCGCGTTCTGCGCACACCAGAAACCACGGCACAGGTCATTGCCAAATTGGACAGGGATGACATTCCGGAGGCAGATGCCATTGCAGCCTTGCAGCAGTTTCCGCAGCTTTGGGACCAGCTGTTTCCGGCAGAGCAAGCCCGTATCATTCAGCTACTAGTCCGGCGCATCACAGTAACCGCTGAAGGGCTCATTATCGACCTGCGCACCGATGGCATCGCAGGTGTCATGCGTGAAATGATGGCCCCGCGCACACTTGAGGCCGCGGAATAATGCCCGCGCCCGATACGATCCAGATCTTCGTGCCGCTCAAGGTGCGTAAGAAAAACGGGCGGCCCAAGATCTTGCCGCCCGCCAACTACCTGCCGAGCGAGGATCAGACACAGGATCCGCATATCCTGCGTGCCATAGGCCGCGCGTGGGCCTGGCGGCGGCGCATGGAGGCTGGCGAGTTCGGAACCGTCCGCGATCTCGCAATCGCCGTGAAGCTCGCAGAGCGCCATGTCAGCCGCCAATTGC
>Ga0209702_10006267_pt1 | contig 15439 bp, 15 predicted proteins | sample FRY01_FD_187210 | JGI IMG/M metagenome (GOLD analysis project Ga0209702, IMG submission 187210) | Freshwater microbial communities from Lake Fryxell liftoff mats and glacier meltwater in Antarctica - FRY-01 (SPAdes) (version 2) | ecosystem: Environmental > Aquatic > Freshwater > Ice > Glacier... | reverse complement strand
CAGTTTACGACCGTTTACGAACGCGGCGACAGCAGCATTCCGGCGCCTGCAGTTTGGCCGGTGGTCTCGTCGATCACGATAAAGCAGCCCGTGGTTCTGTTTTGGTGGTAGTCGTCGTAAAACAGCGGGGAGGTTGAGTGCAATGTGACGCGTCCGACCTCGTTCATCGCCAGCGACTTGACGCCGGCCTCGCGGTGCAGGTGCGAGATGTCGAGCCGATACAGCACCGACGTGATCTTGGCGCGCACGTTCTTGGTCGTGTGCTTAATCGTGTAGATCTTGTCGAGTTGCAGCGGGTTGGCGTCGTCCATCCAGCACATCATCGCCTCGAGTTCTTGCGATACTCGCGGCCGATTATGTGGGCGACAGATCATGTCGCCGCGGGTGATCGATAAATCGTCGGCGAGCAGCAGCGTGATCGCCTGACCCGGGCCGGCCTCGGTTAACGGGCCAGAGTGTGAGTCGATGCCCGTAACGGTGGTGGTAAGTCCAGACGGCAACACCATCACCTCATCGCCGACTCGGATCACGCCACCAGCAACACAACCCGCGTAGCCGCGATAGTCGGGGAACTCGGCGCGCTGCGGACGAATCACAAACTGCACGGGGAAGCGAGTGTCGATGCGGTTTTCGTCGCTGGCCGTGTACACATTCTCGAGGTGATGTAAAAGTGTCGGGCCCTCGAACCACGTCATGTTCGCCGACCTGCTGACGCAGTTGTCGCCTGCGAGCGCGCTGATCGGCAAGAAAGTTACGTCTTGCAGGTCGAGCCGCGACGCAAAGGTCTCGAACTCTTCGCGAATCTTGTCAAATACGTCTTGGTCGTAGCCGACGAGATCCATCTTGTTGACGCAGATCACGAGGTGGGGCACGCCGAGCAGCGAAACCAGCAAACTATGACGACGGGTTTGCTCGACGATTCCGTAGCGGGCGTCTACTAGCACGAGCGCCAGGTCGACATTCGACGCGCCAGTGATCATGTTGCGCGTGTACTGAATGTGGCCGGGGCAGTCGGCGATGATGAACGATCGTTTGGGCGTGGCGAAATAGCGGTAGGCGACATCGATCGTGATGCCCTGCTCGCGTTCGGCGCGCAGGCCGTCCGTCAGGAGCGACAAGTCGACGTAGTCATCGCCGCGGCGCTTGCTAACGGCCTCGATGTGTTCAAGTTGGTCTTCGAAGATGCTCTTCGAGTCGTACAGCAGCCGACCGATCAGAGTTGATTTGCCGTCGTCTACTGACCCAACAGTGGCGAAGCGAAGGCGTTCCATCAGAAGTACCCCGTGCGCTTGCGGTCTTCCATGCCTGCCTCCGAAATTTTATCGTCGGCGCGGGTCGCGCCACGTTCTGTAATTCTGGCGACCGCAGTCTCGGCGATGACGTCGTCGACGGTCATCGCCACAGATTCGATCGCCGCGGTGCACGTGGCGTCGCCGACGGTGCGAAAGCGAACCATCTCTTCGCTCACCGTTTCATCTAGGTCGGGCTGCAAGAAATCAGTCACCGCCATAATCATGTTGTCGCGGCGAAATACCGGGCGGCGATGCGCGTAGTAGATGCTTGGCAGGTCGATGTTGTTGTCGCCGATAAATGTCCAGATATCTAGTTCTGTCCAGTTCGAGATCGGGAAGATGCGAAAGTGCTCGTCGGGGCGGTGCTTGCTGTTGTACACCCCCCACAGTTCTGGTCGCTGGTTTTTCGGGTCCCATTGGCCGAAGCCATCGCGGTGCGAGTAAACACGCTCCTTGGCGCGGGCGCGCTCTTCGTCTCGTCGCGCCCCGCCGAACACGGCATCAAAGCGGTGCTCCTTAATCGAGTCAAGCAGAGTCACCGTCTGCAGTGGGTTGCGGCTGGCGCGGGGCCCGACCGCATCGGCCATTCGTCCAGCATCGATCGATGCCTGCACCGAGCCGACGATCAACTGCACACCCATCTCGGCCACGCAGCGGTCGCGAAACTCGATCACTTCGGCGAAGTTGTGGCCGGTATCGATGTGCATAACGGGAAACGGAATTCGCGCCGGAGCGAACGCGCGCACCGCCAACTGCAGCATCACGACCGAGTCCTTGCCCCCCGAGAACAGCAACACGGGCCGCTCGAACTCGGCGGCAACCTCGCGAATGATGGTCACCGACTCATCCACCAGGCTGCTCAACTCGGTTTTCACCCTTGTCAGGATAGTTCGCAGGGGGCTGTTAAAGGTTGCAAAACGGGTCAGGTCCTGAGCAACGGACCCCTTTACGATCTGTTAATCTCGGCTTGCGACACTCAGGTCGTCAGAAGCTATGCGTTTTGCATAGGGGGAGCTAAATAAATGCGAAAAAATCATATTAAGAGTCTGGCCTTCGCGGTAACTGCAGTCCTTGGGCTCGCGGCCTGCGGCGGTAGCGGCGACACCGTGACAACGGAACCTGCACCGGCAGAGACAACAGCCGACACGACTGCACCGGGTGCTGACTACAGCGGCCTCAAGGTTGCCGTTGTTTACATCGGCGTTCCTGGTGATGTTGGTTGGACGTATCAACACGACCAGGGCATTGCCGCACTCGAAGCCGAGCTTGGCATCACTGTTACTCGTCTCGAGAACATTCCCGAGGGTTCAGAAGCAACAGCGGCTTTCGACAAATTGGCCGCCGATGGTTACAACCTAATTTTTGGAACATCATTCGGATACATGGACCCAATGCTTGAAGTTGCAGCCAAGTACCCAGCAGCGTGCTTCGGGCACAACACTGGCTACAAGACTGCAGCCAACATGGGCACGTATTTCGGCGCCGCCGAAGAGGCTCGTTACCTCAGCGGTATCGCTGCTGGTGCGGCATCGAAGTCGGGCAAGCTGGGCTACGTTGCGGCCTTCCCAATTCCTGAAGTTGTTCGCGGTTTGAACGCCTTCACGCTGGGCGCGCAGTCGGTCAATCCAAAAGCAACTGTGCAAGTTGCTTGGACATCGACATGGTTCGATCCAGCCAAAGAAAAAGAAGCAGCACAGTCGTTGCTCCAGGCCGGCGCCGATGTTCTTGGTATGCACCAAGACACGACCGCAACTGGTGAAGCGGCAAAAGAAGCCGGTGCCAAGTGGGTTGGTTACAACTCCGACACCAAGGCTGCTGACTTCCCAGACACATGGCTCACTGGTCCGGTTTGGGATTGGGGTCCGTACTACATCGCGGCCGCGAAGTCATTTGCTGATGGAACCTGCCTCACCGATCAGTACTACGGCAACATGAATGACGGCACCGTCAAGCTCGGTGTCTTTGGTTCGTCGGTCAGTGCAGAGACACAAGCACTCATCGCCGAAAAAATGGCAGCAATCCTTGACGGTTCATTTGCGCCGTTTACTGGTCCGGTAAAGGACAACACTGGCAAAGAGCAAATCGCAGCGGGTGTAGTTGCACCGCTTGGCGATCTACTCGGCATGCAGTATTTGGTTGCAGGCGTGATCGGCAAAATCGGCTGATAAGTAAGCAATGAATCCAGCCTCAACAGAGGCAGCGTTGGGGTCGCACCGCGCAAGCGGTGCGACCCCTTTTGCTCTCTCTGCACGACAAGTAACTAAGCGCTTTCCGGGCGTACTTGCTAACGACCACGTTGACTTCGATCTCCTAGTTGGCGAGGTACATACGCTGCTCGGTGAAAATGGCGCTGGCAAAAGCACGCTGGCATCGGTTTTGTGTGGTTTGTATAAGCCGGACGAAGGTGCGGTGCTGCGCAATGGTACGCAGGTGCGACTCACCAGCCCGCGTCACGGTTTGCAGAATGGCATCGCGATGGTGCACCAGCATTTTCGCCTTGTCGATCGCTTCAGCGTTGCCGAAAATGTCGTACTCGGGCACCGAAGCCTGCCGTTTTTTCTGCGGACGGCGAATCTCGAGTCGCAGGTTGCCGAGGTGGCCGAGAAGTACGGCCTGCCGATAGATCCGCGCGCGACCGTCGGCGAACTATCGGCGGGGCAGCGCCAGCGAGTCGAAATTATTAAAGCGCTCTATCAGGGAGCGGAAATTTTGTTGTTAGACGAACCCACGGCATTGTTGGCGCCGCCTGAGGTTGAAAAATTATTTGAGACAGTGCGAGCGATGACTGCAACTGGCAAGTCGGTCGTATTCGTTAGCCACAAACTCGGCGAGGTTGTCGACATCTCCGATCGCATCACGGTGATGCGCGACGGCCGCGTGACGGGCTCGGTGGCGCGCGGCGACGCCGATACCCGTCAGTTGGCAGAACTTATGGTCGGGCGAGATATCGATCTCACACGTCGCTCCGCGCGTCAGTCATCGGGAGAAACCCTGCTCGATTTGCGCAATGTCTCCGTGGCCCGAGGCGGTGTCGCGATCATCAGCGACATCACGCTCAATGTTCGCGCGGGCGAAATCGTGGGCGTGGCGGGCGTCTCGGGCAACGGCCAACGCGATCTCGCCGAACTGGTGGCGGGGTTGCAAACCCCAACCTCTGGCACGATCACGGTGGTTGGCGTCGACACTGCAAACCTCGGCACTCGCAAGGTGCGCGCGGCCGGGTTGGCCTATGTTCCCGAGGATCGCTTGGGCACGGGCCTCGCGCCTTCGCTGAGCATCGTCGACAATTTACTGTTAACGCGCGAGCGGGGCTTTCTGGTCGACCGCGCCGCGGCGCAAATTGAAGCCGAGACTTTTATCAGCCAACTCGAGATCAAGACGCCGAGCGCGCTCACACCAACTCGAAAACTTTCAGGTGGCAACTCGCAAAAGGTTTTGTTGGCGCGAGAGGTTTTCTCGAAGGGCGATAATTCGAAGGTGATCGTCGTCTGCTCGCCAACCCGCGGGCTAGACGTTGGGGCGGTTGAAACCGTGCATAAATTACTCGACGAGGCCCGAGCGTCCGGCAAGGCGGTGTTGTTGATCAGCGAAGACCTAGACGAGGTGCTGACGCTGGCAGATCGCATCTTGGTGTTATATCGCGGCGCGGTGGTTCACGAAGCGCACGGCGACACGGCCGACGTTGAGGCGATCGGCTACGCAATGGCGGGGCTCTCGTGATCGTTGGCCGTACGCGCATCGAGTTCGAGCCGCGGCTGTCGCCAAACAGGTGGTTGTTGCTCGCCGTGCCAGTCGCTTCGATTTTTTTCGCGCTGATAGTCGGTGGCGTCTTTCTTCTCGCCGCGGGGCACTCGGCACTCGGAACCTATTCGAGTCTGCTGAGCAACGGCTACACGACATTTGACGGCGCGACCCGCACGATTGGTTTCGCCACGCCGCTGATTTGCACCGGTCTTGCCGCGGCGTTTGCTTTTCGCATGAACCTGTTCAATATTGGCGGAGAAGGGCAGATGTATCTGGGCATGATCGGCGGCGCGTGGGCCGGCATCGCGCTCGCTGACTACTTCCCTAAGATCGTCGCGATCCCACTTGTTCTGATCATCGGCTCTGCGGCGGGCGCGCTGTGGGTGTTTGTGCCCGCAATTTTGCGGGCCAAAATGGGCACGAGCGAGATCGTCAGCACTTTGTTACTCAACTACGTTGCGCTGAACCTCGTCAACTATTTCATTTTTGGCAGCCGCGGGTTCTTTAGAGACAAATCGACTTCGTTCCCGCAGGGTCGCTCGGTCTCAAGTAACGCCCGATTCGGCCCGTTTGGCACAACCAACATGTATCCGACTGTGTTAATCGCGATCGCCATGGCGCTGTTCTTGTACTGGTTCATCAAGAGATCTAATTACGGATACGAGACATCGGTGTTGGCTGACTCGCCGAACACCGCTCGATACGCGGGGATGAATGCGACACGTCTGACGCTCTCTGTGTTGCTGATCTCGGGCGCGCTCGCCGGTCTCGGTGGCGCTATGTATGTAGTCGGCCCCGCGGGCAAGATAGATCCGGGTCTGATGCAGGTCGGGTTCGGTTACGCGGGCATAGTCGTGGCCTCGCTGGCTCGCTACAACTTCGTCGCAGTCGTAATCACGGCAATATTGTTCGCGGGCTTGAGAGTTGGCGGCGCCGCGCTGCAGATTTCTTCGAAGCCAGTGCCGATTGCGATCGCCGTCGTGCTGCAGGGTTCGGTGTTGCTGTTCGCTCTCGGCGGCGAAGTGTTCAGGCGCAACCGCGTGCACATTCGGCGCGTCGAACCAGTTTCGACCGCGACGAAGGTGGCGTCGTGAACTCAAACGTGTGGGTGCTCACTTTTGCCGACTCAATTAGCATCGCCACGACGCTGATCTTGGCGTCGCTGGGCGTTATTCTCACCGAGCGCTCGGGCATCATCAACCTCGGGGTAGAGGGCATACTGCTGATGGGCGCGGTAACGGCTTTCTTGGTTGGCGATGGAACGCACAATCTTTGGCTCGCGTTACTGCTTTCAATTCTCGTTGGTATGGCGATGGCAACCGTGCACGCCGTGCTTACGATCTCGCTGCGCTCAAATCAGATCGTCTCTGGCCTGGCGCTAGTCATCTTTGGCACGGGTCTGTCGCAATTTATTGGCAAATCGGTGGAGGGCAAATCGCGGCCAGTGCAGATCAACCCGCTCAAGTTGGGCGCGCTTGCCGATATCCCGATCATTGGCCCAGTAATTTTCGGCCACGACACCATCACCTATCTGACGTGGGTTGGCGCGCTAGTGGCTTCGCTGTATCTCTCGCGCACACGCGCGGGCTTGGTGTTGCGCGCGACCGGCGACGCCCCTGCGACAGTTGACGCTCAGGGCGTCTCGGTAGCAATGATCCGTTACATCCACACGATCGCTGGCGGCGCGTTGATCGGGCTGGCGGGCGGGTGGTTCATGCTCGCGCGCGGCACGGCCTGGAGTCAGGCGGCAACCACCAACGGCATTGGTTGGATAGCGCTCGCGCTCGTGGTCTTCGCCGCGTGGCGCCCATTGCGCGCGATCGGTGGTGCGGTGCTGTTTGGCTTCACTCTGCAGGTACCGTTCACGTTGCAGGGGCAGCAGATAAACATCTTGCCTCCAGCGATCGTGCAGATGTTGCCATACATCGCGACCCTGCTAGTTCTCGTCGCGCTTTCGACCCCACGCGCGCGACGCCTGCTCGGCGCACCAAAGATGTTGGGCCAGCCGTTCGTGCGTGATGAGCGCTAAGCAGAAATTCATTACCTAAGTACAATCAAGGTCGTGATCTCCGCCGCGTCGACCAACGACGAAATTCTCGCGGTACTACATCGCGTCGCCGATGCCGTCGCGGTCGTGCTGAGCGCCAACATCGACTGGTCGCTGTCGGGCAAGAGGCCAACGCAATATTCTGTCGACCTCGACTGCGACAACGCAGCGCTTGCAATCCTGCATAGTGAGGGCATAGCCGTGTTGTCAGAAGAGAGCGAGCGCACGGGCGAGTGGGGGGCTAACGACATTCTCGTGGTGATGGACCCGCTCGATGGTTCTACCAACGCGAGCCGCGGTATCCCGTGGTACGCGACAGCGTTGTGCGCCGTTGATCATCGCGGCATGCGCGCCTCGCTCGTCGTCAATCAGGCCAGCGGTCGCGATCGCTACTGGGCTACTCTTGGCGGCGGGGCTTTTCATAACGGCACACGCATCGCTCACTCGGGCTGCACCGAATTGCGCGAAGCCGTGATCGGTATTTCTGGTCTGCCAAAAAACAAACCAAACTGGGGGCAGTTCCGCGCCAATGGGGCAGCAGCCCTCGACATCTGCTTAGTGGCCGAAGGCGCCACTGACGGCTGGATTGACTTCAATAGTCACGGCGTATGGGATTATCTTGCCAGTCTGCTGGTCTGTAACGAGGCCGGTGTCGCCACGGCCGAGCACAACGATTGCGAACTCCTTGTTACAGAACACCGCGAGCGGCGAACTCCAGTGATTGCCGCAACGACCGAGTTGCTCGTGGCACTGCGCGAGATTCGCGCGTCTTACAACGCTTAGCGCTGAATATCTATACGTGAATATGCCCAGTTTCAAGGGGTCGTCAGAACATTAAAAAACAACGGTGGACAACCAGAGAGGAACTACGCTTAGTGATCGTCACCTGGATCGAAAAAACATACCACCGTCGTCGACGACAACGCCGACTAGGTTGCCGACACCCGTTGTTCACCCCAATCGAATTCGAGTCAATAAATATGGCCCTTCAAGCCGCGTGAAAACCATCAGAACCACTGTCCGAAATATTCGCAGCAGCCCACTCCACCGCCGCTCGCTGGGCCCCACCGTGCGTCACGACCTGCGCTGATCTTCGGACACGACCATGTTTACACTCCTCGCGCTTCATGTTGTGCTCGGCACGGCGATCTTGGTCGTTGGTCGCCGTCTCGGGCCGCGGGCGCTGCTCGTTGGTGGTGTAGCTCCGCTGGCGGCTACGGCATGGGCGGTCTGGAATGCAGCCGACGTACTCAATGGTCGAACGATCACGTCGCGTGTGTCATGGGTTCCGGGGCTGGGACTCGAGGTCGATCTGCGGTTCGACGCGTTCGCGTTGTTGATGGTCGGTCTCGTGTCCGGTATCGGCACGTTGGTGTTCGCCTACGGGTGGCGCTACTTCGGCGATGGCGTTCGGGTGACGCGTTTGGCGGGCCTGCTGACGCTGTTCGCGGGGGCGATGCTCGGTCTCGTTTTGGCAGACAACCTGCTGGTGCTGTTCGTCTTTTGGGAACTGACGTCGTTGACGTCGTACTTGTTGATTGGCAATGACGACCACGACGAGCGGGCTCGAGCATCGGCGATGCAGGCGTTGCTGATTACCGGTCTCGGTGGTCTGGTGATGCTGGCCGGCTTTGTGATCATCGGTCAGCAGGCGGGCACGTACCGGATCACTGCGTTGTTGGCCGATCCACCGACGGGTGGACTGGTGGCCACGGCCTTGGTCTTCGTCCTGATTGGTGCCTTCACGAAATCGGCCCAATACCCGTTCCACAGTTGGCTGCCCGGAGCGATGGTCGCGCCGACACCGGTCAGTGCGTACCTGCACTCGGCGGCGATGGTCAAGGCCGGCGTGTACGTGGTGGCACTGTTCGCTCCAGCCTTTGCGTCGGTCGGGATCTGGCGGCCCCTCGTCGTGACGGTCGGACTAGTCACGATGCTCGGCGGCGGCCTACGAGCGCTGCGGCCCTACGACCTCAAGCAGATTCTGGCCTTTGGTACGGTGAGTCAACTCGGGTTCTTGATGGTGCTGTTTGGTCTCGGTCGACCCGATGCCACCGCGGCCGGATGCGCGCTGTTGATCAGCCACGGGGCGTTCAAGGCGGCCTTGTTCATGGTCGTCGGCATCATCGACCATCAGGTCCACACCCGTGATGTGCGGCGCCTGCCACCACTCGGGGTCGGGTGGACGACGACGAAGGTCGTCGGCATAGTGAGCGCAGCATCGATGGCGGCCGTACCCCCGCTGGCCGGGTTCGTGGCCAAGGAAACTGCCTACGAGGCGCTGCTCCACGGCGGGGCGGGAGACCGCTGGGTGCTAGCCGGCATCGTTGCCGGATCTGTGCTCACGGTCGCCTACAGCCTACGGATCATGGCCGGGCTGCTGCGTCCCAGCCTCGTGGCCGGCGAGCCTAGCGGCAAGGACGCGTCGAAGAGGGATGTCCATTCGGCTCTTCCGCCGTCGCGGTGGTTCGTGCTGCCAGCCGCGCTTCTAGCGATGGTGACCGTGGCGCTGGGTGTACTGCCGGCCAGCCGTCTCGTTCGCGAAGCGGCCGCCGTTCTCGATCCCCGTTCGGACACTAAACTCCAGTTGTGGCACGGCTTCACTATGTCGCTCGCCCTTTCGATGGTGACGTTGCTTGCCGGATTGGGACTCTTTCTGGTTCGTCGTCGAGTCGAGAGTGTGCAGGCTCGCTTTGCCCCGCGCTACAGCGCCGGCCGTGGTTACGACGACACCGTGCGAGGAGTTCTTCGTACTGCGGAAGTCGTGACGGGCATCGCCCAGCCCGGATCGTTACCTGTGTATGCAGCAGTCATCCTCGTCACGGCAGCGGTCGTGCCGTTGGCCGGTCTCGTGCTGGGTCCGTTCTGGCCCGGCTGGCCCGATCTCGTGGGCGCCAACGTCTACCTTCCCGTCGCCGCCCTGTTGATCGGCGGGGCGGTGGCTGCCACGATGGCAAATCGACGGTTTACCTCAGCGCTCTTGTTGGGCTCGGTCGGTTACGGAATGGCACTGCTGTTCATTGTGCACGGCGCACCTGACCTCGCGCTGACCCAGTTCGCCATCGAGACGTTGTCGATCGTGTTGTTCTTGTTGGTACTGCGCCGGCTTCCGGATCGCTTCGAGAGTCGCGCACCGGCCATCAGACAGTTGCCACGACTCCTCGTCGCCGCGACCTTCGGCGTCTTCGTCCTGATCATGGCCATCGCCGCCGCGGGAGCGCGTCGGATGCCGCCGGTTTCTGACGCCATGGTGGAGGATGCCTTGCCGAAGGGTGGCGGACGTAACGTCGTGAACGTGATCCTCGTCGACATCCGCGGATTAGACACGCTCGGTGAGATCACGGTGCTGGTGGTCGCGGCGCTGGGCGCGACTGCTTTAGCGCGAGCGGGTCGCCGCCAGCCAGCGTCGGACGCAGGGGTGAGTTGATGCGCCGGTCGCTCATCCTCGACAGCACGATCCGGTTCGTCTTTGACTCGGTGGTGGTGTTTTCGGTGTACTTATTGTTCGCGGGTCACAATCAGCCCGGCGGAGGGTTCGTCGGTGGCCTTCTGGTCAGTGTCGGCCTGGCCCTGCGTTACGTGGCGCAGGGAAACAGCGCCGTTCGAGCCAGCATCGCGATCCGTCCGTGGACGGTGCTATCACTCGGCCTCGGTCTCGCTGCGACCACGGCGATCGTCCCGTTGCTATTCGGCGATGCACCGCTCGACAACGCCATGCTCAAGTTGGATCTCCCCGCCCTCGGCCTTGTGAAGGCGCCAAGTGCCATCGTCTTCGACAGCGGCGTGTACTTGGTTGTCGTCGGTCTGGTACTCATGGTCTTCGAGGCGCTCGGCGATGAAGACCCAGCCGAGCTAGATGGCACGCCAGACATGAAGGTCCCAAGATTATGACGGTTCTATTGGCGGTGATCGCGGCTGTCCTGTGCGGTTGCGGCACGTACCTGATCCTCCAGCGCCAACTCAGCCGGATCGTGATAGGTGTCAGCCTGATCGGTCACGGGGCCGTCGTGTTGCTCATCGGGTCGGGCGGTGGACGTGGTGATCCCGTGTTCGTCGGTGGCGAGTTGCGCTCGTTCACCGACCCGCTCCCTCAGGCGTTGGCGCTGACCGCGATCGTGATCACGTTCGGCGTGATCGCATTCCTGCTGGCGTTGGCTTATCGCAGTTGGACAATTACCAACGATGACGACGTGGAAGATGATCTGGAGGATCGGTTCGTGGCCCGGGGTCTCCGACGCCGCGACGACACGGTGCCAGCCGACGATCTCTTAAGCGAAAATCACGAGGTGGAATGATGACGACACTCGTCGCATTGCCGATCCTGCTACCGCTACTTGCGGCCGCGCTGTCGATCGCCTGCGGGTGGAACCGCAACCTCCAACGGCTGATTGGGGTCGCCACGCTCACCGTGGTCACGGTCATTAGCATCGTGCTGCTCGTCCACGTCGACGACGTCGGCATAAAGGTTGTACAAGCCGGTGGATGGTCAGCACCCGTTGGCATTACACTCGTCGCCGATCGGTTCGCTGTGATCATGCTCCTCGTCGCGGCCATCGTACTGCTGGCAGTTTTGCTGTATGCCATCGGGCAGCCTGGCGCGGAGCAGGACCACGTTGTCTTCCACCCCACCTATCTCGTGTTGGCGGCCGGCGTGGCAGCCGCGTTCCTCACAGGCGACCTGTTCAACCTGTTCGTCGCCTTCGAGGTGATGCTGACGGCGAGCTACGTGCTGATCACGCTTGGTGGTCGAGCAGAGCAGGTACGCACCGGCATGACTTACGTCGTAATCAGCCTTCTCGCCTCGACACTCTTTCTGATCGCGCTGGCGTTCATTTACGCCACCACTGGCACCGTCAACATGGCCGACCTCGGTGTCCGCCTGGCGGACATCCCGAGCGGACTACGCAGCGCCTTGGCGCTGCTGCTGCTCGTCGTGTTCGGCATCAAAGCAGCCGTGTTCCCTCTGTACTTCTGGCTACCCGACAGTTATCCCACCGCGCCCACCCCGGTGACCGCAGTATTCGCCGGGTTGCTCACCAAAGTCGGTGTCTATGCAATCATTCGCACTCAGACGCTGCTGTTCCCGGCCGAAACACGTCCCGGCACTCTGCTCCTGGTCGTCGCCGCGGTGACAATGATAATCGGCGTGTTGGGAGCGATCGCCCAAGACGACGTCAAGCGGATCCTGTCGTTCCACATCGTCAGCCAGATCGGCTACATGATTATGGGTCTCGGGCTGTTCACCCTGGCCGGGATCGCCGGAGCCATCTTCTATATCATCCACCACATCGTGGTCAAGACAACCCTGTTCCTTGTCGCCGGGCTCATCGAGTTCCGAAGTGGCAGCGGACGTCTCGCCAACATCAGAGGACTCGCCCACACGGCACCCTGGCTGGCCGTGTTCTTCCTCATCCCGGCACTCAGCCTGGCTGGGATTCCGCCATTTTCGGGGTTCGTCGCCAAACTCGCTCTCGTCCAAGCCGGACTCGACACCGGCCAGTACGTCGTCGTCGGGGTCAGCCTCGCGGTCAGCCTCCTCACCTTGTTCTCGATGACCAAGATCTGGACCAACGCCTTCTGGGGGCAACCGCGCGTCGCCACTGAACCCGCTCTCGCCCCGATCACCGCGCCAACTGCGGCGCCGATCGGTGGTTCTCGCCTGATGATGACAGTCACCGGCGCCCTGGTCGCGTTGAGCATTGGTATCGCCGTCTTTGCCGGACCGCTCTACCGACTCTCCGAGCGTGCCGCCGCAGATCTCACTGATACCCACCGGTACACCGAAGCGGTCCTGAACCCATGACCCTGCAGCCACGCCCATCCTGGCGAAGGAGCCCGATGTGGTGAGCCGGGCGGTTCGCTTGTGCTGGCTCGTCGCGCTCTGGGTTGCGCTGTGGGGCGACGTCTCGATCGCCAACGTCATTGGCGGCCTCGTGGTGGCCCTCGCCGTGATCATCTTGTTCCGCTCCGGACGCTCGGGTGGGTCGGGTGAGATGGCGCTCCGACCGCTGAAGGCAGCCAAGTTCGCCGCCTACTTTGCGTACAAACTCGTGGAGTCATCGATCGTCGTCGTCATTCTCATCGTCACCTGGCGGAGACATATCCGCAGCGGCATCGTCGCAGTGCCGTTGCGCGGCTGTTCGGACGCGCTCGTCACGCTGATCGCCGGCGCCATCTCCCTCACCCCGGGCACCTTGACCCTCGATGTTCGACGCGACCCGCTCACGCTCTATATCCATGTGCTTCACATCAACGACGTCGAGGAAGTCCGCCGAGAGGTGCGCCGACTAGAGGTACTCGCGGTCGAGGCGTTCGGCACGCGCGACGCGCTCGCCAGGCTGGTCGACGACGACATTCACACGGGGCCAGAGGCGAAATGAACCTGGTCGCGATCGTGATGCTAGTTCTGGCCGGTGGCTGCTTCTTCATCCGGGTCGTGATCGGGCCATCGCTGGCGGATCGGGTCGTCGCCCTCGATGGCATCGCCGTGACCATCGCCGCCGCCGTCGTCCTCACCGCGGTACGCACTGGGATCACCCTCTTCTACAACATCGCCGTCATGGTTGCCTTCGTCGGGTTCGTCGGCGCGGTCGCCGGCGCCAGATTCGTCGAACGGCGAGGAGGCTGACATGGGCGACGCGATTAGCGGTGTGCTGGCTATCATCGGCGCGACGTTCGTGCTGCTTGCCGCGATCGGGATGCTGCGCTTCCCCGACATTTACTCGCGCATGCACGCCGCGACGAAAGCAAGCACCCTCGGCGTCCTGCTCATCGTCCTCAGCGGTCTCATCGCTGTTGAGCAAGATCGATCCAAACTCGTCCTTATCATTCTGCTGATCTTCATCACCGCTCCGGCGGCGTCCCACCTGGTCGGTCGTTCCTCCTACCGAGCAGAGGGAATTGTCCTTCGCCTCAACGCCCAGGACGATCTAGCGGCAAGCCTAGAGCCCCCTAGGCATCCCGATGACCGCTAAACAGTGTTTCCGGATCCCGTCGTCATGAGGCGTGGCAAGCCGACGCAGCTGTCAGTGTCGAGCACGAGCGCGACGACGCCAGTGAGGAAATCGAGTTCCAGATCCGATGGGAGCAGGTGAAGCGATGAATAGAGTGTGGTGCGTGATCAGCGCGGTCGGATTCGATGCGCCAATTTTGAGGAGCGGCAAATGAGTTTCACCGTGATGGCTTTGTTCGTGATCGGGCTGATCCTGCTGGTTGGCGGCGCAGAGTTGCTGGTGCGCGGAGCCTCGCGCTTGGCGGCGCATTTCGGTATCTCGGCGCTGGTGATCGGACTCACCGTGGTCGCGTTCGGCACCAGCGCGCCAGAACTCGCGGTGAGCATCAAGGCCGGGTTCGCGGGCCAGGCCGATATCGCGATGGGCAACGTGGTCGGCAGCAACATCTTCAACGTGCTGTTCGTCCTCGGCGTCGCGGCGCTGATCGTACCGCTGGTGGTGTCGCAGCAACTGGTAAGGCTCGAAGTGCCGTTGCTGATCGGAGTTTCGGTGCTGCTGCTGGTGCTGGCGCTCGACGGCAACATCAGCAGATTCGATGGCCTGCTGCTCTTTGCCGGCGTCGTGGCCTACACCGTGTTCACGGTGCGCCAAAGCCGCAAAGCGAGTGCGGCGGGGCGGGTCGAGCACCCGCACGAATTCGGTGACGGCGCAGTCGCCGGGCGTGGGCAGCTGCCAATCCAGATCGCGTTCATCGTCGCGGGGCTCGTACTGCTCGTGCTCGGTGCCAATTGGCTGGTTGAGGGGGCGGTAGCGTTCGCGCGGCACTTCGGCGTGAGCGAACTCATCATCGGCCTGACCATCGTCGCCGTCGGTACCTCGCTGCCCGAGGTGGCGACCTCGGTCGTGGCGGCGCTGCGCGGCGAGCGCGACATCGCCGTCGGCAATGCGATCGGCAGTTGCCTGTTCAACATCCTCTCTATCGTCGGCATCGCCAGCATGGTCACGCCGGGCGGGCTTGAGGTCGCGCCGGCGCTAATCCGCTTCGACATCCCTGTGATGATCTTGGTGACGCTCGCGTGTCTGCCGATCTTTGCCACCGGCCACCTGATCACGCGTTGGAACGGTGCGCTGTTCCTCGGCTACTACGCGGTCTACGTCCTGTACTTGATCCTCTCGTCCACGCAGCACGCGGTACTGCCGGCATTCAGGGTCGCCATGCTCGGGTTCGCGCTACCGCTCACGGCGGTGACTCTGATCATGCTGCTGATGCGCCATCGAGCCCTAACCCAGGAGACGCGATAACAATCCCGCCACTGGACAATACGTCTGTTTATGCCGGCGTTTATGCCGGACAGCGCGTCGCCTTGCTCACCCAGCATGGCAAGGATCGCGTGATTGCACCG